>ENA-ORSB01000543-ORSB01000543.1-human-gut-metagenome-genome-assembly--contig:-NODE-543-length-43748-cov-5.233447_pt1 | contig 43748 bp, 38 predicted proteins | sample MGYA00242180_ERZ509144 | MGnify/ENA primary metagenome ERZ509144 (study PRJEB26280, sample SAMEA2338661) | human gut metagenome | biome: human gut; feature: human-associated habitat; material: faeces...
AAATGATTATAGTGTCTGTCATATATAAGATGTAGTAGTTGTAGGAAGAATTTTTTAAAATAGATATGTAAATTTATCTCTTAAAAAATAATATCTTACACTATTATAATACAGGCTTGATATAGCCAAGTCAGCTAAGAGAAAGACTTAGCAGGAAGGAGAAGAAGAGATTATGAAATTAAAGAGAACTTTTAAGACACTGTTAATGATAGTTGCAACGGTTCTTAGTGTATTATCTAACCTGATTGTGGATTCAAAGCTTACAATAACAGCTCATGCCTCAGACAGATATTCTTTAACAGTTAAATGGACAGAAGGCGTAGAATGGGTGGCAACAGATAAAAATGGTACAGACAGATGGACGAATGGCAGCGGTAAAACATTTGATATTAATACCAGTGCAGGCACATATATAAAATTAAAACCGGGTTACAGGCTTGATTGTCTGGCTGCGGATGCTGAATGGGCTGACTGGACTACTATATCAGATGCATTATATTATGGTTCATGGTATATGTATGAAGACAGAACTGTAACTGTAAGAGTGATATCAGAAGTATTTGAAGAGAACGGTGAACGGTATACATATAACGGTAACTATCACGAAGCCGGTTATAAGCTTGTAGAAGTTGATTTGAATATGCAGATATTTTTATATAAAAATGATTTTTATATCTGTCATATTATAGGTAGGATTAATAAATTAATATATCCTCGGATACAGGACTGCTTACAGTTCAAGTTTTTAGAGAAAGGAGAAGAATCTTATGAGAATAAAAAGAACTGCTGTGTACCGGCTGGTATACATGATGGCGCGGGAATTTGGTATAGGGGTTAATTATCTAGCTCCTATCCGATTCAAAACAAATAATAGAATATTTAATATTATAAGGAGTAAATTATGAGAGATGAATATAATGTAAGAAACATAGCAGCTAGTTATAAATTTGATGAAAGTTATGAAATGAATATATATAAATATTTATGCTGCAGAAAGATGAAGAAAAAGATAAAAGAAAAAATGGATAATGATATTAAATTTATAACATACCATCAATGGGAAAATTACATACAAAATAAGTATAAGAATTTAAATAAGTATGAATTAAAGGAATTTAGTCATTTTCTTAATTTGAAAAGTAGAAATTTAAAACCTGAGTATGAATATTGGAGGATAGTAATACCTATTTTATTTACTATTATTTCAGAAAAAGTATTTGATGCACTTATAAATATTGGAATTATTAAAATTAGCAGTATTTTACAATTTATTGTACAATTAGTAATTATCATAGGGGTTGGTACTATTAGTGCTAGGGTAATTGCTCTAATAGCAAAAAATATATGGGATGTATCAGATAAATCAAACTTTTATTATGACTATAAAAAAATAATAAATAATATGATAGAGGCGTTTGATGAAGAGGATTATCATAAAGAAGACTAATCTTGAGAGTTTAATCAAACAGATAATATAACAAAAACAATATATTAAATGTAAATGTATATTTTCCCATTTCTCAGCATAGAATATAAAAATGATTAGTGGAAGTCTGCTTATATGGTCGATTTAATCAGCAGCGGTATAAGGCTCGGACAGATGTGTGATCTTAGCAGAGATGTTGTTGCAGGACTTCCTGTTATATCAATGCTGGGTGACTGCGAGGTTTTTATAGAGAATTACAGAGGTATACTTGAGTATTCAAGCGAATATCTTAAGGTTTCTACGAAGATAGGCAATATAAGGGTAAGCGGGAGCAATCTTGTGATATACCATATGAATCAGGACGAAATCCTTCTTAGGGGACGCATTGGCAAAGTTTCTCTAAAAGGAGAGGCTGATGAAAAGGATACATAATTATATTATTATTGAAATATCCGGCTGGGAGCGGGAAAGGTTCGTTAATCTGTGCTGCAGGCGTGGGATTACATTATATAACTGCCAGTGTGTGAAAGAGACAATAAGAGCGAGAATAACAAGACAGAATTATTTCAAGACTAAGGAATTGCGAAGAAAATGTCATGTTCATATTAAAGTTTTAAAGAAACATGATATAGAGTTTCTTTTTGCAAGATACAGAAGAAATTATTCGATAATTGCTGGCTTTGCCACTGCATTTGTATTGATGTTCATTGCCAGCAGATTCGTGTGGAGTATTGAATTTGACGGAAATTACATATATACAGATGATTCAATGCGTAGGTTTCTTAAAGAGCATGGCATCAACACAGGTGATAAAGTTAAGAATATAGATACAGAAAATATCGAGAAGGCAATTAAAAATGAACTGTCGCAGGTTACATGGGTTAATGTACGGATTGAGGGAAATATTCTGAAAGTCAGTATTGATGAATCTAACGCTGATGAGCTACACAGCACCACTAATGATGGCAATATAATATCAGGATATTCCGGTGTTATTGAATACATTATAACCAGAAGCGGAACACCGAAGGTCACTGTTGGTGACGAGGTATCAGAAGGCGACATACTTGTTGAGAATACATTGTATGTTCCTGATGATTACGAGGAGAATATACAGCAATTTCAGACGCAGGCTCAGGCGGATATTCTGATAAGAACGCAGTTATCATGGGATAATGAGATAAATGCGGTATATGCCGATAAAATATATACTGGACGAAAGATGACGACATATGCCATAAGCATAGATAAATATGAAATTTCTCTCGGCTTTCCACGACATTTAAAAGAGTATGACAAAGTTGTTAATGAGGGAAATATAAAGATTGGTAATCTGATTGCACTTCCTGTATCTGTACAGAAGATTACTCTTAATGAGTATAAGGAAAATGAGGCTGAGTACAGTGAGGAGGAAGCAGCGGCTATTCTTAATGAAAAAGCTGAGAGATTTATAAAACATTTGAAAGAAAATGAAGTGCAAATAAATGATTATCATGTTAATATAGAAAGAAGCGGGGATAAGTATATTGCACATGCTGATATTGATGCAACTGTTCCTGCGGATTTTGATGTTAGAAAGGTGGAGACATCTGATGAGTGAGGTAGAGAGTCTTATTAATATACCGGTAGAACACTGCTCCAATATATTTGGACAGTTTGATGAATATGCGAAGGTTATAGAGAAAACACTTAAAGTTACGATTATTGTAAGAGACAGCTCTGTGAAGGTTATAGGTGCAGAGGCAGCAGTGCAGAGAGCATCAGGAGTACTTAATTATCTGTATGAGCTGTCTAAGAGAGGCAACCAGATTACAAGACAGAATGTTGATTATTCCATTGCACAGTCATTTGAAGAAAAGGCTGATTTGCTGATTGAGATTGATTCTGATACAGTGTGCAGGACGATTGCAGGAAGGCCTATCAAGCCTAAGACATTCGGACAGAAGGAGTATGTTGATGCCATTAGGGATAAGATGATTGTGTTCGGAGTAGGACCGGCAGGAACAGGTAAGACATACCTTGCTATGGCGATGGCTATTAATGCATTTAAGAATAATGAGGTCAACAAGATTATTCTTACAAGACCTGCGATTGAGGCTGGTGAAAAGCTCGGATTCCTGCCGGGAGATTTGCAGAGTAAGGTTGATCCGTATCTTAGGCCTCTGTATGATGCACTTTTCCAGATTATGGGTGCAGAGAGCTTTAATGCTAATATGGAAAAAGGTCTTATCGAGGTTGCACCGCTTGCATATATGAGAGGTCGTACACTTGACAATGCATTTATTATTCTTGATGAGGCACAGAATACAACACCTGCACAGATGAAGATGTTCCTTACACGAATTGGATTCGGCTCAAAGGTTGTTGTTACAGGTGATATGACACAGAAGGATCTGCCAAGGGATACCGTGTCAGGTCTTGAGGTTGCGACTAAGGTTTTATCCAAGGTTGAAGAGATAGCATTTATAAAGCTTACGAATAAAGATGTTGTAAGGCATCCTCTTGTACAGAAGATTGTCAAGGCATATGAGGATTACGAGGAGAATCAGGCTAAGGCTGCCAAGAGAAGAGAAGCAAGAAAGGGAAGTCAGACAGGAAGGAGAAAAAATTGATATGACTATTAATATAGAGTACGAAGCCGAGGAAAAGCTTGACTTAGATTATGAGAAGATAATTACTGATGTTGTCAATGAGGCGGTTGATTATGAAAAATGTCCTTATGAAGCAGAGGTTAATGTAACAATTGTTGACAGTGAATCTATCCACGAGATTAATAAGGAATACAGAAATATTGATTCTCCGACAGATGTACTTTCATTTCCGGGAGTTAATTATGTTACACCTTCGGATTTTGATGCAATTGAGGATGAGTTAGAAAACAATGCTGAGGATTATTTCAATCCTGATACAGGAGAGCTTCTTCTTGGAGATATTGTTCTGTGCGTTCAGAAGATTAAGGAACAGGCGGACAAGTATGGTCATTCTGAAAAAAGGGAGTTGGCATTTCTTACAGCACACAGTATGATGCACCTTTTTGGTTATGACCACATGACACCAGAAGAAAGTGCAGTTATGGAAGCAAAGCAGAATGAAGTACTTGAAAGACTTGGAATTACCCGTTAAGAGGTGACATATATGACAGATAATGAACTTGTTGCTAAAGCTAAAGAGGCACTTGAGAACTCATATTCACCGTATTCACATTTTGCAGTTGGTGCGGCACTTTTAAGTACTGATGGACAGGTATTTACAGGATGTAATATTGAGAATTCTTCTTTCGGGGCTACTAACTGTGCAGAAAGAACTGCAATATTTAAGGCGGTCAGTGAGGGTGTAAAGGATTTTAAGGCGATTGCTATTGTATGTTCAGGAGACCAGCCTGCTTATCCGTGTGGAATATGCAGACAGGTGATGTCTGAATTTTTCAATCCTGATACAAGAATTATTGTTGAGGAAGGCGGCGGGCTTAAGACTTATACAATGAGTGAAATTCTGCCAGACAGCTTTTCGTTATAGTATAATATTGCTTATAAATGTTAATACTTCCCAGTAAGGACAACTTACAGGAGGGAGTATTGATGAATAAGAAATCATTCTGGCTTTATGTTGTGATTATGACTATGGCTGTAATAGCTGTAGTACTTGCAATATTTATACTTGTGGTAACAGATAATAAGAAGCCTTCTAATCAGCATTTTAAAGAAGAGGTAAGCTCGCAGGTGACTAAAGTAACTGAAAGTGAAGAGTACCAGTATGTGCTTAAGTACGAAAGAGATACTTTAAGAATATACAGAAATATTGCGGATGAAGGACGAGAAGTGTTCTATGATTATGCAGATATTAACATTGATTCACTTCCGGATGATATAAGAGAAAGACTGACTAAAGGGATATATTTTGAAGGAGAAGCACAGCTGTATGATTTTCTGCAGACATATAGCAGCTAGAAAGGATATACATTTACATGGTTAAGATTATTTCGGACAGTACAAGTGATTTGACTAAGGAACTTATAGACAAGCTTGATATATCGGTTATTCCGCTTCACATTCTGCTAGGCAATGATGAATATAGGGATGGAATTGATATTACGCCAGATAAGATATATGAATGGGCAGATGAGAATAAGACAACACCTAAGACATCGGCGGTGTCTATTGATGATACAATAGAGATGTTTAAATGTGTTCTAGAAGAGGATAGGGATATTGTCGCATTTGCAATATCAGAGGATATGTCAACTACAGCTAATGTGTTCAGACTTGCGGCAAGAGAGCTTGAGGCAGAGGACAGGATTCATGTAATTGACTCTGAGAATCTGTCTACAGGAATAGGACATCTTGTTGTCGAGGCTGCTGTTATGGCAGGAAAAGGCATGTCTGCAGCTGACATTGAGAAGAATATATTAGAATTAAGACCGAGAGTCAGGGCAAGCTTTGTTGTCGATACGCTTACTTACCTTCACAGAGGAGGAAGATGCAGCGGACTGGCTGCCATGGCTGGCGGTGTACTTAAACTTCATCCAAGAATTGAAGTTAATAATGGAAAGATGAATCCTGGAAAGAAGTACAGAGGACGCATGAAGAATGTTGTACTGGATTATGTTAAGGATATGGAAGAAGACCTTAAGAAGGCTAAGAAAGACCGTGTATTCATTACACACTCTGGCTGTGATAAAGAGATAGTTGATGAAGTAAAGAATTATCTTAAACAGCTTGATGTGTTTGATGAAATATATGAAACAAGGGCAGGCGGCGTTATATCTTCTCATTGTGGTCCGGGAACATTAGGAGTTCTTTTTATTGCAGGTGAGTAATTTCAGGAGAAATGTATGGCTAAATTTACGAAAAAAGCGATAATGGACTGTTTTCTTAATATGCTAAAGCGTAAGAATATTGACAGGGTAACGGTTACAGATATATGTGAGGAATGTGGAATTAACAGGAATACATTTTATTATTATTTCAGTGATATATATGATGTGCTTGACAGTGTTCTTATAGAAGAGACAGAAAAGAATATTGATATTACGGAAGATGCAACTTTTTATGAGACATATAGTAAGGCAGCTTCTGTTATTATTGAGTATCGTGCAGCAGTTATTCATGTGTATAATTCCAGAAACAGAGATATTATTGAGAAATATCTGCATAATACAACAGAATATCTTGTTGGACTTTTTGTTAAGAAATATTCTAAAGACCATAAGCTTACAGAAGATGACAGAGAGTATATAACATGCTTTTACAGCTATTCTATTGTTGGAATTGTGTCAAGATGGATAGGTGATGGAATGCCGCCATATGATAAAGATCTTATTAAGCGTTTTTCTGAATCATTTGATGCAACGATTGATACAATGATTAATCTATGTGAAGCTAATAATTAGTTATTAAAAACAGACAAAACATGTAAAGTGTTCGATTTTGGGACAAAGTACATGCTTTGCCTGTTTTTTTATTTAGAGAAAAAATGTATGCTAAATACAATAAAAACGGCAAAAATAAATAAGAAAGCACAGAAAGGTGGAAAAGATTATGAGCAAAAAGGCGTTAAAACTAGGAGCAGCTTCTATTCTTGCACTGGGGGCAGGTGCGGCAGTTGTATCAAAAAAGAACAAAAGGGATGAACAGAGGAAAGCAACTAAAGATATTCAGGAAAGAGCACAAAAGGAGTTTCGCAATACTGAAAGAGGGAAATATACTAAGAATAGTAAGGGGATATATTACTCTAATGGTAACTATGAAGCATTTGCAAGACCGGAAAAACCAGAAGGAGTTGATGATAAATCAGCTTATATTGTAGGAAGTGGTCTTGGTGCATTAGCTGCAGCGTGCTTTCTTGTAAGAGATGGACAGATGAAGGGTGAGAATATTCACATACTTGAGGCTATGGATATTGCAGGCGGTGCATGTGATGGAATTAATGATCCTACAAGAGGTTATGTAATGCGTGGCGGACGAGAGATGGAGAATCATTTCGAATGTCTGTGGGATTTGTTCAGAAGTATTCCGTCTATTGAGACTCCGGGAGTTTCTGTACTTGATGAATATTACTGGCTTAACAAGCATGATCCTAATTATTCTCTTTGCAGGGCAACTGTAAACAGAGGTGAAGATGCACATACAGATGGCAAATTTAATTTAAGCCAGAAGGGCTGTATGGAAATAATGAAGCTGTTCTTCACTAAAGATGAGGATTTGTATGATAAGACAATTGAAGATTTCTTTGATGAGGAAGTTTTTGATTCAGATTTCTGGCTGTACTGGCGTACGATGTTCGCATTTGAAAACTGGCACAGTGCGCTTGAGATGAAACTTTATATTCAAAGATTTATCCATCATATAGGCGGACTTCCTGATTTCTCAGCATTGAAGTTTACCAAGTATAACCAGTATGAATCACTTATCTTGCCTATGCAGAAATACCTTGAAGATGCAGGTGTTGAGTTCAGGTTTAACACAAGAGTTGATAATGTAATCTTTGATTTCAGGAATGGAAAGAAGATTGCAAAGACTATTGAATGTACTGTAAAAGGTGAGACTAAGTCAATTGATCTTACTGAGAATGATTTGGTGTTCGTTACTAATGGAAGCTGTACAGAAGGTACTATATACGGTGACCATACACATGCACCTGTAGGTAATGCAGAGGTAAGAACAAGCGGTTGCTGGAGTCTGTGGAAGAATATTGCAGCACAGGACAGTTCATTTGGACACCCAGAGAAGTTCTGTGGTGATATATCAAAGTCTAACTGGGAGTCTGCAACTGTTACAACAAGCGATGAGAAGATTATTTCTTACATTAAGAAGATATGTAAGAGGGACCCAAGAACTGGAAATGTTGTTACAGGCGGAATTGTCAGCTGTAAGGATTCAAGCTGGCTTTTAAGCTGGACAATTAACAGACAGGGACAGTTTAAGGAACAGAAGAAGGATGAGGTGTGTGTATGGGTATACAGCCTGTTTACTGATGTTGATGGTGATTATATCAAGAAGCCTATGAAAGAGTGTACAGGTGAAGAGATTACAGCAGAATGGCTGTATCATCTTGGCGTTCCTGTTGAAGAGATTGATGAGCTTGCTAAGAACCACTGTAACACTACACCAACAATGATGCCATTTATTACTGCATTTTTCATGCCAAGAAGAAAAGGCGACAGACCTGATGTTATTCCTGATGGCTGCGTTAATTTTGCATTTCTTGGACAGTTTGCTGAGACTCCGAGGGACACAATATTTACGACAGAGTATTCTGTCAGAACTGCAATGGAGGCTGTATATGGACTGCTTGGCGTAGACAGAGGTGTTCCTGAGGTCTGGGGCAGTGTATATGATGTAAGAGACCTGCTTGATTCGTCTGTTAAACTTATGGATGGCAAATCTCCATTAGAGATTGATTTAGGACCGCTTAATGGTATTAAGAAGGTTGTCTTAAAGAAGATAAAAGGAACTGTTATTGAAAAGGTGTTAAAAGACCATGATGTAATTAAAGATTATATGAAATATTAGTTGAAATATGTTGAAACATGAAGGGATACCAGTTAAACTTATGGCTGGTATCCCTTTTTGCAGGGAAATAATGCATCAGGAGATAAAAGTGAAGAAGACTATAATATTAACTTTGTTATTGATAACGGCTCTGGTTGCAAATGGATGCGGCAATAAGAAAAATGTAACAGACATGAAAGATAAAGAAACTACTGTCTCAGCGGTACAACAGGAAACAACACAGTTAAGCACACAGGAGACAACTACTGGACTGACAATGGATTCTGAAACACAGCAGGAAGAGACGATAGAAGAAGAAAGCAAGACAGTTTTGGCAACGGAGGTTACGGATTCTTCACAGACTGTATATGAGACAGCACCACAGGCAGCAGAGCCAGATAATAATAGCTTTGCAGCGGGTTATGCAGCAGCATCACAGTATTCCCAGCTTGTAATTGTCCAGTCGAATGGAACAAATGCAACTGTAACTATGCATGAACTGCAGGATGGCGTATGGACTGAGATTTTAAGGACAGATGGATTTGTAGGTTCCAATGGAGTTGGTGAGGCGAGTGAGTTTACATCAGCTACACCACAGGGAACATTTCCGTTGTATTTTGCATTTGGAATTAATCCGGATCCGGGAACGAAAGTTCCTTATCTTCGGGTAGATGAATATGATTACTGGGTAGGAGATTCGTCTTCTCCTTTATATAATCAGTATGCAAGAGCTGATTCTGATACAGACTGGGACAAGAGCAAGTCTGAAAGAATAATTGATTATCCGACAGCTTATGGGTACTGTCTGTTTATTGGATATAACATAGAAGGTGTTCCGGGAAAAGGAAGCTGTTTTTTCTTACATTGCTCTAATGGAAGACCAACGGCAGGCTGTGTATCAGTACCAGAGTCTGATATGGCATTTATATTAAGAAATATAGGCGAGGATTGTGGGATAGTGATTGAGTAATCACTATCCCAATGCTATATCAAGAACCATCATAAGTGCAAATCCTACAGCGGCACCTATAGTTCCTATATTGCTGTGTTCGCCGTTCTGTGATTCAGGAATAAGTTCCTCTATTACAACATACATCATAGCTCCTGCTGCGAAAGAAAGCAGATAAGGAAGAACAGGCGTGATAATACCAGCAATAAGAATTGTTATGAATCCGCCGACAGGTTCAACAACGCCAGAAAGCACTCCGCATATGAATGCTTTCTTCTTACTCATGCCTTCACCACATAATGGCATTGATATAATTGCTCCTTCTGGAAAATTCTGTATTGCAATACCAATTGCAAGAGCCATTGCAGCAGTAGCAGTTATTCCTGAATCCTTCATCATTGCGCCGGCGAATGCAACACCGACAGACATGCCCTCAGGAATATTATGTAATGTTACGGCGAAGAGCATCATGGTAGTTTTGGATATGGAATTGGTTCTAATACCTTCCTGATTCTTGCTTTCAATATGCATATGTGGAATGACAGTATCAAGAAGCAGAAGAAAGAATATTCCTGCAAGAAAACCAACCAGTGCAGCCAGCCATTCCGGAGCACTGCTTCCTTTTGACATATCTATAGATGGTATCAGCAAAGACCATACTGATGCGGCAATCATAACTCCTGCCGCGAATCCTAAAAGCATTTTTTCAAACTTTGGGGCAATCCGTTTTTTTAAGAAGAACACCATGGCAGAGCCAAGAGATGTTCCGATAAAAGGAATTGCTAATATTATGAATTCAGACATAAAAGCTCCTTTCTATGCGAGTTAGACACAACTAACATAGTTATTATAGCATTTAAGGGTTTATATTACAAATGTTTTATCGAAAGAGAGTGATAATATATCAAAAGTTACCTGCACCGACTTTTTGAAATGAAAGTTTCTTGCACCGACTTTTTATGCTACAATGTTTCTATGAAAAAAGCATATCAGATTGGACAGGAAAGGTTAATAATATGGGGATTGAATCTTTATTTCATCTGAATAGATATACGGCTGGTACTAAAACAGACAGACATAAACACCATTATGCAGAACTTTTATATGTGTCTGATGGAAGTTTTATACAATATATAGGTGATGATGTTGTGAATATGAGAAAGGGCGATGTATGTTTTATTGATTCAGAATGTATGTGCTGGGGAGAGTCTGATGATGACACATTTGTAATAAGACTCGAAGTGTCAGATGAGATTATTAATGCAGTTATAAGTAATGCTATGGCGGATAAACAGACGGTGGATTATATTAAAGAGCTTGTTAAAGTGTTAAAGAACAGCGGATATATACATTTTGGCTATAAAGATGATTATGATAATGAGCTTAAGGATATGCTTACTGCCCTGATAAGTGAGTGTGGTGTGGCGGATATGGCGTCTGCATATATATGTCAGGGGCTTATGCTTAGGATTATGTGGCGGCTAGGAACAGTATATGAGTATGCACAGTCAAGATACATAAGAAAGAAAATTAACTGGCTTTTGCATCAGGAAATTACAGATTTTATTGAAGATAATATGAAAGATGTTACAATAGATATGCTTGTTGAAAGATTCGGTTATCAGGAGGATTATTTCAACAGGTTTTTAAAGGCACAGACAGGTATGACTTTCACGGAATATCTGCAGGATTGCAGATTGAACAAATCGGCCATTCTTTTAAAAGAAGATTCAATGGATGTTGATGAGATTATAAAGGAAGTCGGATATAGAAACAAAGGATATTTCTACAGGATATTTACTGAGAAATACAACATGACACCTGCAAAATTCAGAAAATATATTAAAGAAAAGGAGTTTACGATATGAGTGATATGTATAACAATCCGGTACAGAGAGGATTCTTTCCAGATCCTTCGGTAGTAAGAGTTGGAGATGACTATTATATGGCTAATTCAACATTTCAGTATTTCCCTGCAATTGCAATCAGCCATTCCAAGGATATGATTCACTGGCATGTAATTGGACATGCAATTACAGATTCAGAAGAACTTGATTTAAGAGATATTAAAGACTCACATGGCATATGGGCACCGGATATTAATTATGTTGATGGTAAATTCATTATAATGGCAACTTTAAGGCTTAACGGAGATGGCAAAAGAGATAATAATGTATTAAGACGCCAGCTTGTTGTAACATCAGATAAGCCACAAGGACCATATTCAAAGCCAGCCTGGCTTGAGGTTGATAATATTGACCCATCTTTATTTGTTGATGATGACGGTAAGAAGTATCTTCTTATAAGTCCGGGAATCAATCTTTTACCACTCAGTGATGACTGCACTAAGGTTACAGGTGAAAGTGTGTGTGTATGGCCAGGAACTGGAGAGAGATGTCCGGAAGGACCACACATTTTTAAGAAGGGTGAGTATTATTATGCAATGCTTGCGGAAGGCGGTACAGGCTATGGACATGGAATCAATGTTGCCCGTTCAAAGAATCTGTATGGACCATATGAGGAATCACCATACAATCCTGTATTGAGACAGTTTAATCCAGATGCACCGATTCAGAGAACAGGACATGGCAATATAATTGAGACACAGGACGGAAGCTGGTGGTGCTATTATCTGTGTGGAAGACCTAATCAGGGCAACTATACAACAATAGGAAGAGAGACAGCACTTGACCCTGTTACATGGCTTTCAGACGGCTGGTTCGTGATTAATGACAGAAAAGGACCAAGCCTTACACAGAAAGCACCTGAATTACCTGAATGCACATATGAAAAATGGACAAGAGATGATTTTGATGATGATACACTTAATCTTAACTGGGAGTTTGTAAGAAATCCTGTTAAGGGTAATTATTCTCTTACAGAAAGAAAAGGATACTTAAGGCTCTGGACAATGGACGGAACTCTTAATGAGATAAGGGCTAAGAATACTCTTGTAAGAAGAGAACAGGAATTATCGTATACAGCACATACAAAGGTTGACTTCTATCCTGAAAAGGACGGAGAACAGGCAGGTCTTACCTGTTATTACAGTACTGCGACTTATGCAAGATTGTCATTGTGTTATGAGAATGGAAGAAAATTGCAGCTTGTGATTAACAGAAACCATGGCGAGGAACTTATCTCACAGGTGGACAATATAAAGGAGCAGAGCATATACTTAAAGGTTGTAGTTGATAAACTGACAAGAAGCTTTTTCTACAGCTATGATGGTGAACAATGGGAACCAGCAGGAGTGCTTGAAAATTGTATATATCTGTGTGATGAGGGTGTGCCTGATGACAGAAAGCGTCATACAGGAACGCTTGTTGGAATATATGCCAATAATGGTGGCTGCGGAAGCAGGATACCGGCAGATTTTGATTATTTTGAATATGAGGACTAGATTTTATGAGTTTTGATTGTGTGGTTATAGGCGGAGGTGCAGCCGGAATGATGGCTGCCATACAATGTAAAGAGAATAATATGCAGACTGTGATTATAGAACACACAGCAAAGCTTGGAACTAAGATATTAAAGACTGGCAATGGCAAATGTAATTTTTCTAATACATTTATGACTAAGGAAATGTATCAGAACAATAACGCAGATTATGCGATGGAGATTATTAACAGGTTTAATGTTGATGATACAATACATTTTTTTGAGGACTTAAGTGTATATAAGAAGGAACGTAATGGTTATCTGTATCCGAGGTCAGAGATGGCGGCTTCTGTGGCTCTGGCGCTTACAGGAAAGATACAGGCACTTGATATTCCGGTTTTCTTTGAGACATCTGTTAAAAGAATTGACAGGGCAGGCAGCGAATATGTGTTACAGCTTGAAGGAGCGAAGACTAATACAATTAAGACTAAGACAGTGATACTTGCATGCGGTTCGGCAGCTTCACCGTCTTCTGGTTCTGATGGAAGCGGTTATAAGCTTGTTAAGAAGCTTGGAATTAAGGTTGTTAAGCCTCTTCCGGCTCTTACGGCACTTGAATCGGACAAGAAGAATATGAAGCTTGCAACGGGTGTAAGAGCATATGGTAATGTTAAGATTATGGCAGCAGGCAGAGTGGTTGCTGAGGATACTGGCGAGATTCAGTTTACTGATTATGGAATATCAGGAATCCCTGTTTTTCAGGTGAGCCGTTTTGCTGTCAGGGCGATGGAAGAAGGTCAGAGGGTTGAAGCACTTGTTGATGTGGCAGCAGATATTAAAGAAGATGACCTTTTATCAATGCTAAAATGTGCTGTTAATACAAGAAAGCATCAGTCAGTAAGCGAAAGCCTGTCAGGGTTGTTTAATAAAAAGCTTGTAATGATGATATGTAAGGATATTGGAATTGAGGGCAATTCCTCGGCTTCTGATATAGATGACGACATATGCCAGAAACTTGTCAGACATATGAAATCCCTCCGCTACCATATAACAGGATATAAGGGAAATGATTATGCACAGGTCTGTCAGGGTGGTGTCAATGTATCAGAACTGAATGATAATCTTGAATCAGTTAATAATCCTGGGATATTCTTTGCGGGGGAGCTTGTGGATATAGATGGCAAATGTGGAGGCTATAACCTTCAGTGGGCATGGAGCAGCGGCGTGGTTGCTGCTAAGTCAGTGTTTGATTATTGTAACAGACAGGAATGAAAATAATGGAAAAGAAATGTATTAAGATTAGTAATATAAAGATATCTCCTGATAAAGATACAACATTTTTAGAAGGGATTATAAGAAAAGAATTAAGACTTGGAAAAGATGCACAGATTGATTATGAAATAGCAAAAAGGTCACTTGACTGCAGACACAAGCCTCAGGTTATGCATATATACAGTGTCGAAGTGTATAAGGTGGTGCGTTCCGGCAGGGAAGAAAAGCTTGAGAATATAATTAAGAAATCAGGCTGTAAAAATGCTGTTATGTCTAAAAGGGTTATCTATAAGTTTCCTGTTAATGCGACAGAAAATGTTAATGAAGATGAAAGACCTGTAGTTATCGGGTTTGGACCAGCAGGAATATTCTGTGCTCTTGAGCTTGCCAAAGCGGGGCTTAGACCTGTTGTATATGAGCGTGGACAGGATGTTGATACAAGAACTAAGAAGGTTGCACAGTTCTGGGAGACGGGTGAGCTTGATACAGAATGTAATGTGCAGTTTGGTGAAGGCGGAGCAGGCACATTTTCTGATGGAAAGCTTAACACACAGATTTCAGATACATTTGGAAGAATAAGATATGTTTTGCAGAGCTTTGTAAAGTTCGGTGCATCAGAAGAGATTCTGTACGCCAATAAGCCGCATATAGGAACAGACGTGCTTGCGGTTGTAATTAAGAATATAAGACAGCATATTACCGCGCTTGGCGGTGAAGTTAATTTTGGAAGCTGTCTTAAAAAGATTGAGATTAAAGACGGAAAAGTGTGTGGCGTTGTTATAGCTGACAAAGATGGTGAGTATGCAAGAAAATGCAGTAAAGTGTGCCTTGCAATAGGTCACAGCTCAAGAGATACATTTGAATATCTTCACAGTGAGAATATAGATATGGAGCCGAAGCCTTTTGCTGTTGGAGTAAGAATAGAACATCCTCAGGAAATGATTAATTATAATGCTTATGCTGATGCTGCATATGAGCTTCCGGCGGCTGATTATAAAGTTACTTACAAGACAAAGAATACAGATAAAGAACGAGGTGTGTATTCTTTCTGCATGTGTCCAGGAGGTTATGTTGTTAATGCTTCATCAGAGAACGGCAGGACATGTGTTAATGGAATGAGTTATTCAGGCCGTGATTCCCGCAATGCTAATTCAGCAATAATTGTTACAGTCGGACCGGATGATTTCGGACATGGAGTACTTGACGGAATAAAATTTCAGAGACAGTTAGAAGCAAACGCTTATGCTGAAGGAAATGGAAAAGTTCCGGTACAGTTATTTGGCGATTTTGAAAAAAATATAACAACAACGGAATTGGGAGAGGTTGAGCCTTGCATAAAGGGTGAATATACATTTGCTAATCTTAGGAATGTATTACCTTCTTATGTGACAGATTCGGTTGTTGAAGGTGTGCATGGTTTTTCAAGATTTATACATGACTTTGACAGGAAAGACGCCGTACTTTCGGGTGTTGAGAGCAGAACATCAAGTCCTGTAAGAATAATAAGAAACGATGAACTTGTAAGTACATCAGTATGTGGATTGTATCCGTGCGGTGAAGGTGCAGGGTATGCAGGAGGCATAACATCTGCTGCAGTTGATGGTGTTAAAGTTGCGGAATATATGGCAGTAACAGCTGCTTGTATGGGATAATATGGACTTTTTAATAAAAATATAGTAAAATAGACAAGCATTTGATTTTTTTACTGGAGATATTAAAATATGGGGAATTATAGAGAGTTTATAAAAGATAAGAAAAGAATTGTTATAAAGATAGGTTCATCTTCACTTATGCATGAGCAGACAGGCAGATTGGACCTTTTAAAGATTGAAAAGCTGGTAAGGATTCTTATTGATATTAAGAATTCAGGAAAAGATGTTGTTTTAGTTTCTTCTGGTGCAATAGCTGTTGGAAGGGCTGTTATAGGACTTTGTGACAGACCTACAGAACTTCCGGTAAAACAGGCATGTGCATCCATAGGACAGGCTAAGTTAATGATGGTTTACCAGAAGATATTTGCAGAATATGGTGCAGTTGCATCACAGGTTCTTCTTACCAAGAATACAATAGTTAATGATGTTAACAGAACTAACGCGCAGAATACATTTAACGAAATCTTAAAACTTGGGGCAGTTCCAATCGTTAATGAGAACGATACAGTATCAACTTATGAGATTGAACAGCTGCAGGCTTTTGGAGATAATGACAGACTTTCAGCAATTGTTGCTTCAATTATCGGAGCGGATCTTCTTATTCTGTTATCTGATATTGATGGTCTGTATACAGATGATCCAAACACTAATCCTAATGCAAAATTTGTTGAAACTGTATACGAGATTGATGAGAAGCTTATGGGAATGGGTAAAGATTCATCCGGCAGTAATATGGGGACTGGCGGAATGACAACCAAGCTTATTGCAGGAAAGATTGCAACACTGTCGGGGGCGGATATGATTATTACTAATGGTAATGATGTTGACAATATTATCAGGGTTATGGCAGGAGAGAATGTTGGAACATTGTTCTTAGACCACAGAGCATCTGATTTTGACCTGATGTCTCTTATAGATTAAGGCTGATTGAAGATTACTTGGACGACAACGGGAGGTCATACATGGATATTAAGCTGATGAGGAATTCGGAGAAGGGAATATTCTATTCTATTAATGACAGGCTGTTAATGCAGATAACAGATGATAATTATCAGTATCAGGGTCTTCAGGGAAAGAAATATTTTATTCTGAATGCAGCAACTAATGAAAAATTCGAAGTGGCATCGCAGATTAAGAAGTATAATTTCTGTAAGGTGAGATATGCATGCCTTGAAAGAAATTATATGTTCTTCACATCACTGGAATCAGTGACTGAAAGCCGTACACTTCTTACTGTATACAGGTTTATGTTCGATACTAATGAGAATGAGGCAGTATTCAGTATGGAGATAGATAATACTGATATATCTGATGGATTGAGATATTATATATTTGTTATGGATTCTAATTATTTTTTTGTTGAAAAGCTTGAAAAGAAAGGAAAACTGAAAGATATATTTCTCTATGATATTAATTCTGAAACAGATAATGATATGAGTGATACATTTGTGAAAAATACAGGTATATATAAGGTACTTCCAATAGGTGGAAACAATTGTGTCATAAAATTCGGGGCAGACAGACTTGTATCAGATGGAACAGGCGGCGAAGAAAAAATAGCTGTACTTAATGCTAAACAGTTTGTTTCTGAGATATCGTTTAATGGTCAGATGATAACTATGGAAGAACTTGATGTGTCAGATGAATCGACTACATTTCCATATATAAAGGCAGGTTCTGGAAAGATTATTTATTCGAAATATAATTTTAATAGTCAGTCAGAAGAAATCATTATATATGATGCTATAACAAAGGTTAAGCAGGTAAGACTTAATAATAATGTTGAACATGCAATGGATTTAAGTTTTACTTATATTATCAATGATATCCCATATTTACTTAAAAAAGTGGATAAAAGTACATGCTTTGTTAATCTTAATACACAGAAGCCAGAATACAGGCTTCATTCTGATATGAAATTCAGATATATGAAAAATGATATTGTTGTTATAACCCGTATGAGACATCGATTTTTCTTTATTAAGAAAGCTTCTGAATATATTGAAGCATATAGAATTTTGGATCTTCATCATCCTGTGCTTTCTACAAAGGCTGTATATAACAGTTGTGCAGAAAGCGGAGATGATTTGATTATATTTACTAATTAGTGACAGAGGTTTGTATGGTTACAGAGAAAACATTAGAAAGAATTAACGAGCTTTATCATAAATCTAAAGCAGAGGGACTTACAGATGCAGAACTTGCTGAACAGAAGCAGTTAAGAGCTGATTATGTTAAAGCTTTCAGAGAAAACTTAAGAGGACAGTTAGAATCTATTAAGATTAAGAATCCTGATGGTTCTTTAATAGATGTCAAGGCAAGACATGATGAGAAGATGAAAAGATTGGCAGAGGAACAGGCAGAGAAAGGTAACTAGATGGATAAGAATGAAGTGCGTCAGCTTATTATGAACCGCAGACATGAATTGTCAGATGAAGATATTGAAATGCAGAGCGGACTTATAATTGACAGATTGAAAAAATCGGACATATATAAGACATCGGAAAATGTATTTCTGTATATGAGCTATAACAGGGAAGTTGATACATATATGCTTCTTTCGCAGTGCTTTATGGATGGCAAGAAAGTATATGCTCCAAAAGTTTTATCAAAGACACAGATGGAGTTTTATTGCTTATCTGATGAGAATGATCTTGTAAGTGGTTATATGGGAATTATGGAACCGTCTGACATCTGCGATAAAGCTAAGATCAGAGATGGACTTTTTATTATGCCGGGGCTTGCGTTTGATTATGATTTTCACAGAATAGGTTATGGCGGAGGCTTTTATGACAGATATCTATCGGAAGATAATACATTTATAAAAGCGGCACTTGCTTTTGATTTCCAGCTTTTAGAGAGTATTCCTTATGAGGAACATGATTTAAAACCGGATTATATTATTACACAGACACAGTTTATAAGGAGGGAGAATTGATGGAATCACTTGAACAGATTGGAATTAAGGCTAAGAAGGCATCAAGATATCTTGCTAAGCTTGGAATAGATGAGAAGAATAAGGCACTTGAAGCGGTTGCTGATGCACTTACAGCTAATGCAGAGAGTATAATTGCAGCCAATGAAAAAGACCTTGTTAATGCCAAAGCCAACGGAATGAAGCCTGCTCTTATTGACAGACTTACGCTTGATGTTAAGAGAATCAATGCAATGGCAGATGGAATAAGAGTTCTTACAGGTCTTGAAGATCCGGTTGGCGAAGTAACAGGCATGAAGAAAAGACCTAATGGACTTGTTATCGGAACGAAGAGAGTACCTCTTGGCGTTGTTGCAATTATATATGAGTCAAGACCTAATGTTACTGCTGATGCATTCGGACTTACTTTCAAGTCTGGCAATGCCTGCATCTTAAGAGGAGGAAGTGATTCTATTAATTCTAATATTGCTATTGCAGATGTTATTGCAAATGCACTTTCTGACAACGGAATTAATCCTGATGTTATTAATCTTATAAAAGATACAGACAGAGCACTTGTTAACCAGCTTATGAAGATGAATGATTACATTGATGTAATTATTCCAAGAGGTGGAGCAGGGCTTATTAAGAATGTTGTCAACAACAGTACAGTACCTGTAATTGAAACTGGTACAGGGAACTGTCATGTATATGTTGATGAATATGCTGATATTGATATGGCTGTCAAAGTTATATATAATGCCAAGACTTCAAGAATTGGAGTATGTAATGCGTGTGAATCATTGGTTATTCACAAGGCTGTTGCAAAGCAGGCAATTCCACTTATTGTAAATGCACTTAAAGAAAAGAATGTTGAAGTGCGTGGTGATGAATATGCAATGCAGTGTGATTCAAGAATTGTTCCGGCAAGTGATGATGACTGGGGAATGGAATATCTTGATTATATTATATCTGTTAAGACTGTTGACTCTGTTGACGAAGCAATAGAACATATTAATACATATAACACAGGCCATTCAGAGTCAATAATTACTAAAGATTACAATAATGCCAACAGATTTCTTGATGAAATAGATGCTGCATGTGTATATGTAAATGCTTCCACAAGATTTTCTGATGGATTTGAATTCGGATTCGGTGCTGAGATTGGAATAAGCACACAGAAGCTTCATGCAAGAGGTCCTATGGGGCTTAAAGCACTTACAACTACTAAGTATGTTATATACGGAGAGGGACAGATAAGACAGTAAGATGTTTTATAAGTATGGGGTGTTTTTATGATTAGAAGAGATTTTGATTTAGAAGAAATGAAGTATTTTCTTCATCTTGTCGGACAGAGTACAGATGATTATCTTTATATACTGGATTTAACTAATGATAAAGCTGTTTATTCAAAATCAATAACTAATGTGTTTGCACTTGATTCAGAGGAATTTTCCAATGCTATGCAGGAATTGGTTAAAGTTGTTCATCCGGACGATATTGATATGCTGATGAATGATATAAAGGATGGAATGAATGGAAGAAAGAGCAGTCATAATTTAGAGTATAGATGGAAAACTGTGGATGGAGAATATGTTGCAATAAATTGTAGAGGACAGTATATAATAAGCCATGGAGCTATTTACCTTATTGGAAGAATATCGGAGATTGGGAAACAGAGCAGATTTGATAATAATACAGGACTTTACAGGGAAATTGTTCTTGAAAATGTATATAATGAATATGCTAAAACCAGAAATGCGTCAGGTTTTCTTATGCTTGTTGGTGTAGATAATTTTAAAGAAATTAATGAAAAATATGGTGCAAAAACAGGTGATGAAGTATTGAATATTCTTACTGATTCAATAAAGAAATATATTGACACACCACTTAGAATATTCAGAATGCCTGGTGATGAATGTGCCATATTTATGCCGTATTCCATGGAAAATGATATTAATCAGGCTAAGATTCTCTATAAGAGAATAAGAAATCGTATTGACAGAGCAATTGAAATAAGAAAGTATGATATATTTTTTACAATATCAGCAGGGGTTGCTGAATTTGATACAGAGAAAGACAGTTTTAATGAGTTGTTAAAAAATGCCAAATTTGCTCTTCATGCTGCCAAACTCAATGGTAAGAACCGATGTGAAATATTTGTTGAAACTGAGTATACAGAGTATATAGAAAAACTTAGTGTTCAGGATGAATTACGCAGATGTATAAGTGAAGGTTTTGAAGGATTTGAGTTATATTTTCAGCCAATATATAATACCGACGATGACAGTTTGTCAGGAGCAGAGGCTCTTATAAGATGGAATAGCAGAAAATATGGATTTATAGGTCCTAACACATTCATACCGCTTCTAGAGGACAGTGCACTTATTATTCCACTTGGAAGATGGATAATTAATACTGCTGCTAAGGCATGCAACAGATGGATTACCAGTATTCCGGATTTTGTTATGCATATTAATCTGTCTTTTGTACAGATTGTCAAAAGTAATATAATTAAAGATGTATTAGAGAATATCGAAAGATACAGTGCAGCTAATAATCATTATGTATTTGAAATAACAGAAACTATAGAGATGGACCAGATACCAGCTGTTCAGAACGTATTTAAAGAATTTGTAAAGAATGAATTCAGATTCGCAATTGATGATTTTGGAACAGGATATTCAAATTATGGATATATGCGTGACAGAACATTTGATATAGTTAAAGTTGACAGGTCTTTTGTAACTGATATAGATAAACTTAAAGATAATTATCTTATGGTAAGTTTTATAATTAAGATGGCACATGAGATGGGATTGCATGTGTGTATTGAGGGTGTTGAAACAAAGGAAGAGCTTTCATGTGTTAAGAAACTTGGCGCAGATTATATTCAGGGATACTATTATGGTAAACCGGTATGCTTACAAGATTTTGAAGAACAGCACTTGAAAAGATTTGTATTAGGATAAGTATAGAATGGAGAATTGTAGATAATGCAGGAAGTTAATAACACCAGTGCACTTGAAGAACAGCTTTATTATATTGGAGAATGTAAGAAGTTCCTGGAAAAGAAAACAAAAGAAATAGGCAGACCGTTATATGCGTGTGTACACACATTTGGCTGCCAGATGAATGCCAGAGATTCTGAGAAGCTTCTCGGGGTACTTAAAGAGATTGGATATCTTGAGACAGAGGATGAGGATAAGTCAGATTTTGTTATATATAATACATGTACTGTAAGAGAGAATGCTAATCTTAAGGTTTATGGACGTCTTGGACATCTTAAGAATGTCAAAAGAAAGAATCCACATATGCTTATTGCAATGTGTGGTTGTATGATGCAGGAGCCTGATGTGGTCGAGAAGATAAGAGATTCTTATAAGTTTGTTGATATTGTTTTTGGTACATTTAATATATATGCAATGGCAAAGCTTATATATAACAGAATTACATCAGGAAGCCAGGTTATTGATATCTGGGAAAAGACAAAGGATATTGTTGAGGAGCTTCCTACAGAAAGAAAGTTCCCATTCAAATCAGGTGTTAATATTATGTACGGCTGTAATAATTTCTGTACTTACTGTATCGTGCCTTATGTACGAGGAAGAGAGATAAGCCGTGAGCCTAAGGATATCATTATGGAGATTGAAAGGCTTGTAAAGGATGGCGTCAAGGAAGTTATGCTTCTTGGACAAAATGTTGATTCTTATGGAAAGACACTTGACAATCCTGTATCATTTGCGCAGCTTCTAAGAGAGATTGATAAGATAGAGGGACTTGAAAGAATCAGATTCATGACACCTCATCCTAAGGATATTGAGGAAGAAACTCTTGAAGTTATAAGAGATTCCAAGAAAATATGTAATCATATACATTTTCCACTTCAGTCAGGAAGCTCAAGGCTTCTTAAGTTGATGAACAGAAAGTATACTAAAGAGCATTACTTAGAGCAGGTTGAGATGATAAGAAGAATACTGCCCGATGTTTCTATTACAACTGATATTATTGTTGGGTTTCCAGGAGAGACAGAGGAAGATTTCGAGGATACTATTGATGTTGTAAAGAAAGCAAAGTTTGATAGTGCATATACATTTATATATTCAAAAAGAACAGGTACGCCTGCTGCCAGAATGGAGAATCAGGTGCCTGAGGATGTTGTTAAGGACAGATTTAACAGACTGCTTGCAACTGTCAATGAAGTGTCACATGAGCATATCAGAAGATATGAGGGCATGGATATGAAAGTCTTGGTTGAGGGTAAAGATGACCATGAAGAAGGTTTCGTTACAGGCAGAATGACTAATAATATTCTTGTACATTTCGCAGGGGATGAATCACTTATCGGACAGATTGTTACAGTACATCTTGACGAATGTAAAGGATTTTACTATATGGGCAGACTTATCGAGGATTAATCAGGGAGTAATATAATGGCAGAGTATTCACCAATGATGCAGCATTATCTTGCTACTAAAGCAGAGTACAGGGACTGCATACTTTTTTACAGACTTGGAGATTTCTATGAAATGTTTTTTGATGACGCTTTAGTTGTCTCTAAGGAACTGGAACTTACATTAACAGGAAAAGACTGTGGACAGGAGGAACGTGCGCCTATGTGCGGCGTTCCTTTTCATGCGGCAGAAACTTATATTAACAGGCTTGTTTCTAATGGACATAAGGTCGCAATATGCGAGCAGATGGAAGACCCTAAGCAGGCAAAAGGCATTGTCAAAAGAGAGGTTATAAAGGTTGTAACACCGGGAACTAACTTAAACAGTCAGGCACTTGATGAAACTAAGAATAATTATCTTATGAGTATTGTTTATCTTGGAGATGTGCTTGGTGTTGCTATTGCAGATTATTCAACAGGTGACTTCTTTGTAACTGAGATTGAGACAGGTGCGGAGCTTATTGATGAAATTAATAAGTTTGTTCCGTCAGAGATAATACTTAATGAGTATTTTGCAATGAGCGGAATAGACCTTACATTTATATCAGAGAAGCTTTCCATATCAGTGTCAACACTTGAAAACTGGTACTTTGATGATGATTCCTGCAAGGCAAAGTTAAAAGAACATTTTCATGTAAATATGCTGGACGGACTTGGAATCAAGGATTATCCGGTAGGAATTGATGCTGCGGGAGCACTTCTTATATATCTTACCCAGACACAGAAAAGCGATATGTCGCATATTACAAGCATTGTGCCTTACACAACAGGCAAATACATGCTTATAGACAGTTCATCAAGACGAAATCTTGAGCTTGTTGAGACTATGCGTGAAAAGCAGAAAAAAGGCTCGCTTCTGTGGGTACTTGATAAGACCAAGACTGCAATGGGCGCAAGAGCGTTAAGAAATCTCGTTCTGCAGCCGCTTATTAACAGAGACGAGATTATAAGAAGACAGGACGCTATAGAGGAGCTTTCTGATAATGCAATTGACAGGGAAGAGATTCGTGAATATCTTGGCCCTATATATGACCTTGAGCGAATCATGACTAAGATTAGTTGTAAGTCGGCTAATCCAAGGGATTTAATTGCATTTAAGAATTCCCTAGAGATGATACCTCACATTAAGAATCAGATAGGACATTTTAAGTGTGATGTATTCAGACAGTGCTTTGAGCAGATGGACGACTTAAAAGACTTATATAATCTTGTTGACACTGCAATTATAGATGATCCTCCGATTACAATGCGTGATGGCGGAATGATAAAGGACGGCTTTTCAGCAGAGGCTGATGAGCTTCGTAATGCCAAGATTAAAGGAAAAGAATGGCTTGCAGAGCTTGAAAGCAGGGAGAAAGAAAAGACAGGAATTAAGAATCTCAAAGTTAAGTATAACAAGGTATTCGGATATTACCTGGAGGTTACTAATTCATTTAAAAACCTTGTTCCTGCTGAATGGGTACGAAAGCAGACTCTTACCGGTTCTGAAAGATACACTACAGATGAGTTAAAGCATCTTGAAGATATTATTCTTGGCGCAGAGGATAAGCTGTACTCACTTGAATATGATTTATTCTGTGAAGTCAGGGAGCGCATAGCGGCAGAGGTTGTAAGAATACAGAACACTGCCAAGGCTGTTGCAATGATTGATGTGTATGCTTCACTTTCTGTTGTTGCAACACAGAATAATTTCGTAAGACCTAAGATTAATGAAAAAGGTATTATAGATATTAAGAACGGCAGACACCCTGTAGTTGAGAAGATGATTTCTAATGATATGTTCATTGCCAATGATACTTATCTTGACAATGGAATGAACAGAATTTCAATTATCACAGGTCCTAATATGGCTGGTAAATCTACATATATGAGACAGACGGCACTTATTGTGCTTATGGCACAGACAGGCTCTTTCGTTCCAGCTGATTCAGCAAATATATGTATTGTTGACCGTATATTTACACGAGTCGGAGCGTCTGATGACTTAGCTTCCGGTCAGTCAACTTTCATGGTTGAGATGACAGAGGTTGCCAATATCTTAAGAAATGCAACTCCTAAGAGTCTTATAATTCTTGATGAAATAGGAAGAGGAACAAGCACATTTGACGGATTGAGTATTGCATGGGCTGTTGTTGAGTATATTGCCAATACTAAATACTTAGGAGCCAAGACACTTTTTGCAACACATTATCATGAACTTACTGAATTAGAAGGAACTCTTGACGGAGTTAATAATTACTGTATTGCTGTCAAGGAAAACGGTGATGATATCGTCTTTTTAAGAAAGATTGTAAAGGGCGGTGCTGATAAGAGTTATGGTATTCAGGTTGCCAAGCTTGCAGGAGTTCCTGATGTGGTTCTTAACAGGGCTAAGGAGCTTGTTGTGGACTTAAGTGATGCTGATATATCACAGAAAGCCAAGGATATTGCGCAGTATTCCAAGAAACTTGACAAGATGAATGACAAGTACAGAAAGGTTAATGACCTTGAAGTTAAGCAGATGTCTCTTTTTGATACTGTTAAGGATGATGATATAGTAACTGATATAATGAATCTTGATATAAGCAATATGACACCTATTGATGCACTGAATACGCTTTATAAGCTGCAGGGAAAAGCTAAGAACCGCTGGTAAAACAAGGAGAATTATATGTCAATAACACTTTTAGACCAGAATACGATTAATAAGATTGCTGCAGGAGAGGTCGTCGAAAGACCTTCTTCTGTAGTTAAAGAACTTGTTGAAAATGCTATAGATGCCGGAGCAACTGCGATTACAGTTGAGATAAAGGAAGGTGGAATTTCATTTATCAGGGTTACTGATAATGGAAGTGGTATCAATAAAGATGAGATTGAGATAGCATTTAAAAGACATGCAACAAGTAAAATTAAATCAATTGAAGATCTTATGGCTGTTTCGTCTCTGGGCTTCAGAGGTGAGGCACTAGCGAGTATAGCTGCTGTATCACAGGTTGAACTTATTACCAAGACTGCTGACAGTCTGAGTGGTGTGCGTTATACAATTGATGGCGGAGTACCAGGTGAAGTGGCAGAAATAGGCGCTCCGGAGGGAACTACATTTATTGTAAGAAATCTTTTCTATAATACTCCTGTTAGAAGAAAGTTCTTAAAGACAGCGACTACCGAGGGAGGGTATATTGGTTCGCTTGTGGAATATCTGGCACTTTCGCATCCTGATATTTCGTTCAGGTTCATAAGTAATAACCAGAATAAGCTGCATACATCGGGTAATATGAATCTTAAAGATATAATATATAATGTGTATGGCAGGGATATAACTAATAATCTGTATGAAATCAGCGGCAAGTCGCAGGATATTGAGGCTTCTGGTTTTATTGGCAAGCCTATGGTTGTCCGCGGAAACAGGACATATGAGAATTATTATATCAACGGCAGATATATCAAGAGCAGTATTATAACTAAGGCTATAGAGGATGCCTATAAGGGCTTTATAATGCCACATAATTATCCGTTCAGTGCGATACATTTTAAGATTAATCCTGCAATTATTGATGTAAATGTGCATCCAACCAAGATGGAACTGCGATTCTCGAACAATGAATATATATATAATTTTGTATATGATACATGTTTAAAAGCTCTTAATTCAAAAGAACTTATTGCAGAAGTTTCTGTGCCTGATCCTGTTGCAGTTAAAATGCAGGAAGCACCTGTTGTAAGAAATGTTATGCCGGATGTTAAGCTGCCAGAGAAGAATGTTTCGGATAGTATGCCATGTAAGACAGAGACAAAATCTGCAGAGTCTGCAAAAGCAGAAATTAAGCCGAAAAGACTTCCGGAGCCATTTGAAATTAAGGGTTCTCTGCAGATGGTTAAAGAAGATAAAGTAAGATATGAAGCTGTGACAAAATCTGAACCACCAAAGCAGATGAACCTTTTTGAGAATAAGCTCCTTGATGAGAACAGCCGTAACAAATACAGAATCATAGGGCAGCTGTTTGATACTTACTGGCTTATTGAATTTGAAGATAAGTTCTATATGATGGATCAGCACGCAGCGCATGAGAAGGTGCTTTATGAAAGAACGATGAATAAGCTTCATGATAAGACAATTGGAACTCAGATGATTCTTCCACCGATTGTATTGTCGCTTAATATGCATGAGGAAGAAATATACAAGGCTAATCAGGATATATTTAAAAGATTAGGATATGAGATAGAAGAATTCGGCGGCAATGAATATAAGGTTACAGGAATTCCTGCCGGACTTCCTAAAATGGATTACAAACAGCTCCTTATTGATGTTCTGGATGGACTTTCTGAAGAAAGTGCCGGCAAAGATCCTGATATTATTACTGAAAAGGTTGCAAGCATGTCATGTAAAGCGGCTGTAAAGGGCAATAACAGACTGTCATTTAATGAGGCATTTGAACTGATGGACGAGCTTATGAAGGCAGAGAATCCATATAACTGTCCGCACGGCAGACCAACACTTATTATGATGAGCAGATATGAGATAGAAAAGAAATTTAAACGAATAGTATAGAGGCTGATATGAAGAAAGAACCTTTAATAATACTTACAGGTCCGACAGCAGTTGGAAAGACTGAACTTTCCATTGCACTTGCAAAGGCGGTAAATGGTGAGATAATAAGTGCCGATTCCATGCAGGTATACAGATATATGGATATCGGAACTGCCAAGATAACAAAAGAAGAGATGCAGGGGGTTAAGCATTATCTTGTTGATGAGATTGAGCCTTCAGAGGGCTTTGATGTGGCAAGATTTAAGTCTATGGCAACAAATGCAATAGAAAAAATCCGTGAGAACGGTCATATTCCTGTAGTTGTTGGCGGAACCGGATTTTATATACAGGCACTTTTATATGATTCTACATTTGAAGATGATGAAAGTGACTATGAATATAGGGATTATCTTCAGGGGATTGCTGATACTAAGGGTGCAGAGGTGCTTCATGATATGTTAAAGGAAGCTGACCCTGAATCTGCAGAGGCAATTCATGCTAATAATGTCAAAAGAGTTATTCGTGCACTTGAATTTTATAAGACGACAGGCAGAAAGATATCAGAGCATAATAATGAGCAGAGAGCTAAAGAGTCGCCTTATAATTTTTGTTACTTTGTTCTTAATGATAAAAGAGAAATTTTATACGACAGAATAAACAGGCGTGTTGATATAATGTTTGACAACGGACTGCTTGATGAGGTAAAACATTTGTCGGACATGGGGCTTGTAAAGGACGATGTTGCCATGCAGGGAATCGGATATAAAGAAGTGTTCGATTATCTTGAGGGCAGATGTGACGAGGCAGGTCTTAGAGAGATGATTAAGCAGGATACAAGACATTTTGCAAAAAGACAGCTTACATGGTTTCGGAGAGAGCCGTTGGTTACATGGGTGGATTTTTCCCAGATACGAAGAGAAGATGCGCTTTCGTATATGCTTGAACAACTAAAAGAAAAGGAAATTATTTAATTATGAGAGAAATGTATAAGAATATGGGAATCTGTGATGAAGTATATGATTATTGCGACAATATAATTAAGTCGCTTCATGACAGATTTGAAGAGATAGATAAGAATGCAGAATATAACCAGATGAAGGTTATAAAGGCGATGCAGGATGAAAAGGTTGCCGAAATGCATTTATCAGGAACAACAGGTTATGGTTATAATGATGACGGTAGAGATACTCTTGAGAAAATATATTCAGATATATTTAAGACAGAGGATGCACTTGTAAGACCACAGATTATCTGCGGAACTCATGCGTTAAATGTAGCTTTATCATCTAACTTAAGACCAGGTGATGAGCTTTTATCACCGGTTGGGAAGCCATATGATACAATGGATGAGATTATCGGTATCAGACCTTCTAAGGGAAGCCTTGCAGAATATGGAATTACATACGCACAGGTTGACCTGCTGCCAGATGGTGGTTTTGATTATGAGGGTATTAAGAATGCAATCAATGAAAAAACAAAGCTTGTAACAATCCAGCGTTCCAAGGGATATGCTTCAAGACCCACACTTTCAGTTGAAAGAATTGGCGAGCTTATAAGTTTTATCAAAAGTATCAAGCCAGATGTTATATGCATGGTTGATAACTGCTACGGTGAATTTGTTGAAAGAATTGAGCCTTCAGAGGTTGGCGCTGATATGATAGTCGGTTCACTTATAAAGAATCCTGGTGGCGGACTTGCTCCATGCGGCGGCTATATCGCAGGAAAGAAAGAATGTGTTGAACAGGCAGCTTACAGATTATCTTCACCGGGGCTTGGAAAAGAAGTCGGTGCAACACTCGGTGTAAACCAGAGCTTTTATCAGGGACTTTTCTTATCACCTGTAGTTGTTGCAGGTGCGCTTAAAGGTGCTATATTTGCTGCAAATGTATACGAAAAGGCAGGTTTTGTAGTAAGACCTGATGGAAGTGAGCCAAGATATGATATTATTCAGGCAGTTGAACTTGGAAGTGCAGACGGGCTTCTTGCTTTCTGTAAAGGAATTCAGGCTGCAGCACCTGTTGACAGTTTTGTTACACCAGAACCATGGCCGATGCCAGGATACGATTCAGACGTTATAATGGCTGCCGGAGCCTTCGTTCAAGGCTCATCAATAGAGCTTTCTGCTGATGGTCCGTTAAAAGAACCTTATTCGGTATTCTTCCAGGGGGGACTTACATGGTATCATGCCAAACTTGGAATTATGATGAGTGTTCAGAAAATGTTTGAAAAAGACCTTATAAAGCTTTGATTGAATTAATATTTGTGTTATAATGTGTTGGAGTATGGATTTTTCCGTACTCCAATTTATGGTTAAAGGATGAAAATCTATGAGTAATATTTCTAAATATAAGAACGGCTGGCTTTTATGGCTATTCATTCTGATAGGCATTGTGCTTGGCGGTCTTATTGCAGAACTTACTGCCAGTGTGCATGCACTTAGCTGGCTGTCTTATGGACAGAGTTTCGGGCTTGACAATCCGCTGGTATTAAATCTGGGAGTACTTGTAATAACATTTGCACTCCAGATTAAGATTACTATTGCCAGTATAATAGGAGTTATACTCGCAATTATTATTTACAGATTTATTTAATCTGACTGCTGTTTAATTTATGGTCTATGAGAATATAATAACAGGTGTGGAGGAAGAAAAACTGCTTCCTTACGAAAAATGTCTTGAGTATGGTGCATCATCACTTGATAATGCTGAACTTCTGGCAGCTTCGATAGTTATCCTGCATAATCATCCATCAGGCAATCCATCTCCTAGCAGAGAGGATATGAAGGTTACTAAGAATATTATGGAAGCCGGCAGAATTATTGGTGTTGAACTGTTAGATCATATTGTTATAGGAGATAATTCTTATTTCAGTTTTAAACAAATGCAATACATTAATTAACAATTAAGAAAGGAATTAAGACATGGGTAATGCATACGGAATTGATATAGGCACAAGTAATTTTAAAATGTGCTGCAGTGATAAGGATAAGATACTTAATGAAAAGAATATTATAGCTATAGCTAATAAAACAGAGATTTTAGCTTTTGGAGATGAAGCATATGAAATGTATGAGAAAGCTCCAGAGCATATTGAGGTTTCTTTCCCGGTTAAGTTTGGTGTGATAGCTGATATTGAGAATATGCAGACACTTCTTTTTAACTTCTTTAATAAGATTAATGAAGGAAAGAAGATTACCGGATCAGATTTCTATATTGCTGTACCAACAGATGTAACAGAAGTAGAGAAGAGAGCTTTTTATGAATTAGTTGTTGATTCAAAAGTAAAGGCAAAGAATGTTTATGTAGTTGATAAACCTGTTGCAGACGCTATAGGTGCAGGCCTTGATGTAACTAAGTCTAAGGGTATTATGATTGTTAATATCGGAGCAGAGACAACTGAGATTTCAGTTCTTTCTTTAGGCGGAATTGTTATAAGCAAGGCTGTTAAGATTGGTGGTAATAAGCTTGATGACTGTATTATAAGTAATGTAAGAAAGGCTTATAATCTTGTTATAGGAAGTAAAACTGCTGAAAATTTAAAGAAGCAGTTAGGAAGTGCAGTTCCTGTTTCAGAAACATTTGCACCTGGCTTTGGAAGGAATGTTTTATCAGGTCTTCCTGTAAGTGTTGATATTTCTTCCGATGTTGTATATCAGGCTATAATTGATTCATTACATTCTATTATGGATGCTATTAAGGTTATACTTGAAAGAACTCCGCCGGAACTTGCAGCTGACATAATCAAGGATGGTGTTTATTTTACAGGAGGAACTGCACAGATTAACAATCTTGAAAAGTTTATCAAAGATGAAACCAATCTTAATGTCAATATTGTTGAACATCCTGCAGAGAGCGTCGTAAGAGGTCTTATGGGAGTTGTATCTAATCCGGAATTTGCTAAGGTTGCATATACTCCTACAGAGAAAAATTTTGATTAAAGGGCAGGTTTTAAGATGAGAAAGAACATTTCTTCACTTATGACTTCGAAGAATATTCTCATAGCACTTACAGTTTTGTGCTGTTTCTTTATTGGTACGAGCTTTTTTACAGATACGCTTACCAAGCCTCTTAAAAAGTGCGTTTCAATGGTTGTGGTTCCGGTACAAAAGGGTATGAACAATATTGGATTCTGGGTTTATGATAAATACCAGACACTTCAGGAGATATCAGTTGTTCTTGATGAGAATAAGAAACTTCAGAGTCAGGTCGATGATCTTACAGAAGAGAATAACCAGTTAAAACAGGATTCTTATGAACTTAACAGACTTCGTGATTTATATGAACTAGACCAGCAGTATGCAGGTTATTCAAAAGTTGGAGCCAGGGTTATTGAAGTTACTACAGATAACTGGCATTCGTCATTCAAGATTGACAAAGGAACTGACGATGGTCTTAAAGTTAATATGAATGTTATTGCCAGTGGAGGGCTGGTAGGAATTATTTCTGAAACAGGAAGTAATTATTCTATTGTTAAGACAATTACTGAGAATAACAGCAATGTAAGCGGAATGCTTATAGATACTAATGAAACATGTATTGTTCAGGGAGATGTTGAACTGATGGATACAGGCATGATACGCGTTTCACATTTTAAAAGTGATGTTGTTGTCAGAAATGGCGATAAAGTAGTTACTTCTAATATTAGTGATAAGTATCTGCAAGGAATTCTGATTGGATATATTAAGGATGTTAAGCTGGATTCTAATAATCTTACCCAGTCAGGATATATTGTTCCTGCTGTGAATTTTAATAATTTACAGGAGGTTCTGGTTATAACACAGCTTAAAGAATAAGTGTTTAGGACAATTTATTATGAAAAGAAAGATAACAGAATTAATTATTATATTGTTTTTCTATATCATGCAGGTTTCTGCAGCAAGAGTAATATCAATTGCTAATATTTCACCAAACTGGCTTATTATTATGCCTGTATTTTTTGGCTTCTTCTGTGGTAAGAATGATGGAATGTTTGCAGGATTTTTTGCTGGAATTATGTATGATTTGTTCTATTCCGGTTTGTTCGGATTTACAGCACTTATTTTTATTTACATAGGATATTTTTCGGGATTTTTTTATCAGAAGTACGAGGTAAGGGAAGTTCTTATCCCTCTTGCACTTGTGATTACAGCTGATTTTGGATATGGATTCATATCATATATTGGTAATTTTCTGCTTCAAAACAGACTTAATGTTGGATTTTTTATGTCACGCTTTATATTGCCGGAGGTTGTTTATACAGCTCTTGTTTCATTACTGATATATCATCCGATACATTATTTTTGTGTTATAACGGAGCAAGGAAAAGAGAGAAAGAAGAAGGGTAAGATTGATGAAAGAAGTGTTTGAGTACATTATAAGTCTTCTTAAATCCAGAATTTTTCCTATGATTCTTGTATTTATTGTTCTGATTTCTGTTCTTGTTCACAGATTGTTTGTTCTTCAGATAATAAATGGAGATTCATATGTCGAAGACTTATCAAGTTCTATACAGAAAGATATGAGTGTTGCGGCTGCAAGAGGTCGTATATATGACCGTAATGGTGTACTTCTTGCATATAATGATTTGTCATATGCAGTCAAGATAAGCGACTCTGGAAGATATTCAGATAATGCAACTAAGAATGCAACAATTAATAATTCTATAAACAAAACATTACAGATTATCGAAGATCATGGAGATACATATTCTAATGATTTTCCAATTATTTATAATAACGGACAATTTACTTATAATGTTGAAGGAACGTCTCTTTTAAGATTTTTAAGGGATTCTTATGGAACTGAATCAATTGCAGCGTTAACTGATGAACAGAAAGCTACTTCAGCTGAGAATATGTTTAAACGTCTTTGTGAGACATATAGCATTAATTATGAAGAATTTGGAATAGAACATTCATTAATGATGGTAAATCTTCGAAGATATATGGCTGCCAATTCGTATAACAGATATCTTACATTTATTATTGCAAATGAGGTATCTGATGAGACAGTTGCGGCAATATTAGAAAATAGTGATGACCTTGTCGGTGTCACCGTTGAAGAACAGTATATCAGAAGATATGTTGACAGTGTATATTGTTCACAGATACTTGGCTATACAGGAACTGTATCTAACGCAGAGCTTGAAGAACTTGGTGAAGGATATGAAAGCAATGACATTGTAGGTAAATCTGGTATTGAAAAAAGCATGGAAAGTGAGTTATCTGGTGTTAAAGGTGAAAAGTCTGTATATGTTGATACTGTAGGAAGAATTACAGAAGTACTCGATGAGGAAGCACCACAGGCAGGACATGATGTATATCTTACTATTGATATTAATCTTCAGAAGTCAATATATCATGCAATAGAAGATGAAGTAACTAATATTTTTATGCAGTACTTTACGCCTGGAAGCAATAAAATAACTTATAATAGTTCAGGTGATGTTGATACTGTATATATAACTGCTCAGGAAGCTTATTTTGCACTTATAGATAATAATCTTGTTTCTTTAAAAGGGATTCAGGAACAGAATACATCTAATGAAGCTGATATATACAGCCAGTTTGAAGCTAAGAAAGCTGAAACACTTTCATGGCTGAGGGAAGAACTTACATCTGGTAATACAGCTTATGGAAAACTTTCAGAAGAACAAAAGCTGTATATATGGTATATATATGATCTTTTAAGAAGTGAGAATATATTCAGTCTTGCTAATGTTGATACAAGTGACAGTGTTTATTATGACTGGATATATGGCGATTCAACGAGCCTTTCGCAGCTTCTTACGTATGGAATATCAAAGAACTGGATTAATATGTCATCTCTTACATCTGAAAAGTATACAAGTCTTCAGGAATCATATGATGTACTTGTTGATTATGTTATATCAGCACTTGATACAGATACTGCATTTTTTAAGAAAATGTATAAATATATGATTAATGCAGGCAGCATATCAGGAAGACAGGTATGTATGTTATTATATGAGCAGGGTGTACTTGATATGAATGCAGATGATTCGAAATATCAGTCTCTCGCATCAGGAAGCATGGGGGCATATGAGTTTATGTCATATGTTATCTCTAATAAGATTATTACTGTTGGACAGCTTGCACTTAAGCCATGTTCAGGTTCTGCGGTTGTAACTAATCCGGATAATGGTGATGTTCTGGCTCTTGTTTCTTATCCAAGCTATGATAATAATAAATTATCAGGAACAGTTGATGCAAAGTATTATAGTTCACTTGTTAATGATAATGCAAGTCCTCTTCTTAACAGGGCAACGCAGTCTTTTATAGCCCCAGGTTCTACTTATAAGCCATGTACAATTATTGCAGGTATTGATAGTGGGATAATTTCTTCATCTACAACATTTAACTGCTCTGGTGTGTTTGATAAGGTTACACCATCCCCTAGATGCTGGCAGAAATGGGGACATGGAAGTGAGACACCTGTAACTGCCATAAGAGATTCATGTAATGTTTATATGTATAATGTTGGATACAATCTTGCATGTAGCAAGAATGGTTCGTATAATAGCACTTATGGTACTAACATATTAAAGAAGTATTCTGATATGCTTGGTCTTTCAACAAAGACCGGTATAGAGATAGAAGAGGGTACTCCGGGGGCATCTTCACAGAATGCCATTGCTTCAGCAATTGGACAGGGTAACCACAGATACAGCACACTTAATCTTGCAAGATATGTAACTACTCTTGCAACCTCAGGTACATGCTATAACCTAACACTTATTGATAAGATTACTGATTATGATGGCAATGTTATTAAGGAAAACCATGCTGAGGTTAATAATCAGGTGGAGCTGAGTTCTGATATATGGAATACCATTCATACAGGAATGAATCTTGCTGCTGGAACTTATTCAGCATTTTTACCATTAAAGATGCCAATTGCAGCTAAGACTGGTACTGCACAGGAAAGAACAACAGATCCTGACCATGCTACATTGATATCATATGCACCATATGATAATCCACAATACTGTATGGCAGTGCGTATTCAGAATGGTTATGCTTCAGGTAATGCTGTAACACTAGGTTCAGAGATTTACAAAATGCTTTTTAATATTAATGATTAATATTGTTTAATGATTTACTAAAGAAATAACTAATATGAGATGAGAGGTGAATGTTTTGGATAATTCGGTAATGATCAAAGGAAGTAATAGTGGAATTACAGTATTTCTTGATAGTGAAATGGCTTTTGAGGATTTATTAGAAAGTGTTTCTGAAAAGTTCAAGAGTGCGTCAAAGTTTTTTAATAATGCTAATATGGCGATTTCTTTTGATGGAAGAGATTTATCTGCTGAAGAGGAAAAAAGAATTCTCAATGTGATATCAGATGTATCTGAGCTTAATATTGTATGTGTTCTTGATGAAAATAACAATATGAAGGAAATATATGAAGATGCTGTTAAGAAAGCTATTGCAAGTGTTGATGTATCAGAGCCGGTTGTACAGCCTGTAAATGATATGGCATCTGATCCTAAAACAGCGTGTATGTTTTATAAAGGAACGCTTCGCTCAGGTCAGGTATTTGAATCTGACGGAAGCGTTGTGGTATTAGGAGATGTCAATCCTGGAGGCAAGGTTGTTGCAAAAGGCAGCGTTATTGTACTTGGAAGTCTTAAGGGCAATATATTTGCAGGTGTAGATGGTAATGAGAATGCATTTGTTGTTGCACTTGAGATGAGTCCTATGCAGATTAAGATAGGCGAAATAATTGCCAGAAGCTCAGATGTAGCAACCAAGATAACAAAAGGCAGAAATAAAACTAAAGTTATTGAACCAAAGATTGCCTATGTATATGATCAGAATATTTATATTGAAGATTTAGAGCAGAATGCTTTAGATGACATATGTTTAGATTAATTTGTTATATTTTTAAAAAATAGTTGATTTAAGAATAAAAATCTCGCATAATTAATATATTGCGATTTATTAAGAATTATTAATGGAGGTTTAATATGAGTGAAGTTATAGTTGTAACATCAGGAAAGGGCGGAGTAGGTAAGACTACAACCACAGCTAATATTGGTACGGGCCTTGCTAAACTTGGAAAGAAGGTTGTTATGATTGACACAGATACAGGCCTTAGAAATCTTGATGTTGTATTAGGACTCGAAAACCGTATTGTATATAATCTTGTTGATGTCGTTGAAGGTAACTGCCGATTAAAGCAGGCTATGATTGCTGACAAGAGATGTCCTAATCTGTTTCTTTTACCAACAGCACAGACAAGAGATAAGTCAGCTGTGACACCTGAACAGATGATTAAGGTTATTGATGAAATTAAGAATGATCCTGAAGGATTTGACTACATAATTCTTGATTGTCCTGCAGGGATTGAGCAGGGATTCCAGAATGCAATTGCTGGTGCAGACAGAGCTTTAGTTGTTACTACACCAGAGGTTTCTGCTATCAGGGACGCTGACAGAATTGTAGGACTCCTTGACGCTCACGGACTTCAGAATCATGAAGATTTAATTGTAAACAGAATCAGAATGGATATGGTAAACAGAGGCGAGATGATGTCTATTGATGATGTTAATGATATTTTACAGCTTAATGTTATTGGAGCTGTTCCAGATGATGAAAATATCGTTGTGGCAACTAATAAGGGACAGCCACTTGTAGGAGATGATTCTCTTGCAGGACAGGCATACATGAATATCTGCCGTAGAATTACCGGTGAGGAGATTCCATTCCTTGATCTTAATGGTAAGGGAGGTTTCTTTAAGAAGCTTTCTTCACTTTTTAAGAGTGATAAGAAGAATTAATATGTATTATAATAAGTCACATATGGCTTATTCAGGGAGGGATTAAATATGGGATTACTTGATTTATTTAAGAAAAAAGGTTCAAGTGATGTAGCTAAGGACAGATTAAAGCTTTTGCTTGTTTCTGACAGAGCTAACTGTTCACCAGAGGTTATGGAAATGATTAAGAATGATATTATTAAAGTCATTTCAAAGTATATGGAAATTGATACAGATGGTCTTGATATTCAGATTACATCAACGGAATCTGATACTAACAATGGCTCTGTACCAGCAATTTTCGCTAATATTCCAATTAAGGATATGAGAAACAGCGAAAAGTAATAAGGGTTTTATTATGTTAAAAAAATATAAATTGCGTTCATACAACTTTATATTGGTATTTATTCTGATTGTAACATCGGTATTTGCTCTTGCTGTGGTTAATAGTGCCAACAGTGCATATACAATGAAACAGGGTGCTGGTATGGTTGTGTCATTCATAATAATGTTTATTGTATCATTTATTGATTACAACTGGATTCTTAAGTATTTCTGGATATGGTATGGTGTGGTTACAGTAATGCTTATAGGTGTTCTTACAGTGTTTGGTCATGGATCACACGGTGCTACAAGGTGGTTTAAGATAGGACCTATACAGTTACAGCCATCAGAATTCTTAAAACTTGCACTTATATTACTGGTCGCAAAGCTTGTTGCTGCTAATAAAGAGAGGCTTAATTCAATTAAGTTTCTTGCATTAATAGCGTGTTTAACATTATTTCCAATATTGTTAGTTGCTATGCAGCCTAACCTTTCAACGACAATACTTTTATGTCTTATTATTATTGCAATGCTTTATTGTGCCGGGGTAAGTTATAAGATATTTGGAATTGCGATATTAATTGCAGTTCCGGTTATATCAGCATTTTTGATATATGTTGTATCAGTTGAACATCCAATCCTTATAGAAGATTATCAGCGAAAGCGTATTGTTGACTTTATTGAAGGTAATAAGTCAGAAGAAGTAGATATGACTGATGCTGGAACATATCAGCAGGCATATGCTGTTCAGGCTATTGGTTCTGGTCAGCTTTATGGTAAAGGTCTTAATAATAATGATACATCTTCTTTAAAGAATGCCGGATATATTGCAGAAGCCCAGAATGACTTTATATTTGCAGTAATAGGAGAAGAATTGGGTTTTACTGGTAGTTGTATTACAATTTTTTTATTGTTTCTGATTGTTCTGGAGTGTATAATAACAGCTGTGAGAGCAAGAAATTTTGAAGGAAGGCTGATATGTTGTGGTGTAGCAATATATATTGGATTTCAGACATTTATTAATATAGGTGTTGTTTCATGGATACTTCCTAATACTGGAGTTCCATTACCTTTCTTTAGTTGTGGTATCACATCTTTACTTACATTATTCATAGCTATGGGCATTGTACTCAATGTAAGTCTGCAAAGAAATGTTGAAAGAGATGATGATATGTTTGCAGATGATTTCAGAGGATAGCTTTTATACATTTTAATTTATACATTAGGGGGAAGCTTAAATGAACATTGGTTTAATAGCACATGATTCTAAGAAAAAATTAATGCAGAATTTCTGTATAGCATATAAGGGCATTCTTAATAAGAATCAGCTTTTTGCTACAGGTACAACAGGAAGGCTTATTGATGAGGTTACTAATTTATCGATACATAAGTTTCTTGCCGGACATCTTGGTGGTGACCAGCAGTTATGTGCACAGATTGAACATAACCAGATAGATCTTGTTATTTTTCTTAGAGAGGCAGAGAATCCTTTAGCACATGAACCGGATTCTGATAATATATGCAAACTTTGCGATATGTATAATATTCCATTGGCCACTAATCTTGCAACAGCGGAATTGCTTGTTAAATCTCTTGAGAGAGGCGATATGGAATGGCGTGAAATTTATCAGTAGAATAATTAAAATAATAAAAGGTGATATTCTGCCACATAATAGTGGAAGAGTATCACCTTTTATACATTGTCAATCTTTTCTTAACTTGACAATGTTTCTTGCAGAACGCTTGTTTTCTTCTACAATCTCTGCATAATGCTTCCGTGTAGTATTAACATCTTTATGTCCTAAAACATCAGCAACAAGATATATATCCTGGCTTTCCTGATATAGATTAGTACCATAAGTACTTCGAAGCTTATGCGGGGTAATATGCTTTACAGTTGTAACAGTCTGGGCATATTTCTTAACAAGAAGTTCAACAGATCGCACACATAGGCGCTTCTTTTTTGCTGATATGAATAGTGCATTCTCATGTCCTTCATCAGGCGTTAAATTCTTTCTTTCTTCAAGATAATTAAGAAGTGCTTCACGGACTTCGTCACCAAAGTATACAAAGCTTTCAGAGCCACCTTTTCTTATAACTCTGATTCTGTCATTATCAAAATCTACATCATTAATATCTAATCCAACACATTCTGATACACGGATACCAGTTCCGAGCATAAGTGTAAGGAGAGCCAGATCACGTGTTTTAAGCTTTTCATGGCTTTGGAGCTGTGTTTTGGTGAGCTTATTGCCTGATTCCACATTATCAAGAAATTCAGCAACTTCATTAGGCTCCATTCTTATAATAGCTTTTTCATGAATTTTAGGCATATCAACTTTTATAGTCGGATTGAAACTGATTATTTCATAACGGCAGTAATATTCATAAAAACGTCTTAAAGCACATAATTTACGCTTGGCAGCACTTTCAGAATTAGTTATATCACGGCCGTTCTTTTTGTAAAGCTTTACATGGCGTAAGTATCTGGTTATATCTGTACCATCTATTTTTTCTAAATCCTGTGGTTTAAAGTCTTTCATTGCATATGAACTGAACTTAGGTATGCATTCAATGAGAAATTCAAAGAAACCTTTAATATCCATTGCATAGGCAATCTTAGTTCTTGGCTGCTTATTAAATTCAAGACTGTCAAAATACTGTGTACAGAAATCTGGTAATATATCAAGTAATTCATTAAGCTTTTTTTTGTACTTGATGTTTTGTTGTTCGGTGTATGTTTTTTCAGCCATTAAGAATACCTCCATATATAAAAAATTACTAATCACTTCGTTAAACCTGACTTTAGCGAAGTGATTACTGCATGGATAATTATATTCTGCAATCTCTTATTTTGCAACTAATTTCCCCTGATAGAGCTTCTTAGTGACTATATTGATGTGAAATGCTTTCTGGTATGATTTAATCTTGTTAAGTTCATTATCAGTTATAATAGATATACATGTTCCTGCATTGCCATTACGTCCACAGCGTCCACATCTGTGAATATATTCCTTATTGTCCTCAGGAAGGTTTACATTAATTACTGTATCAATATTATCAATCTGAAGTCCTCTGGCTGCTATATCTGTTGCAATAAGGAGCTGAATCTTTCCACTTCTGAAATTCTCTATTGCAGCTTTCTTGGCTGAATTATCTTTATTACCGGCAATTGAAGCTACATTGTAATGATGATATTCAAGCTTCTGAAGGGATTCTTCCAGATCATACTTGGAATTAACGAATATAATTGCTTTCTCTGGTTTAACAGCTTTAATAATCTTTCTTAAAGTTTCAATTCGTTCCCTTCTGTCAGAAATAACGCTTATATGCTTGATTGTAGAAGGAATCTGACTTGTATTACCAGAATTACTGTTAATATCAATGAATATTGGTTTGAAACACAAAGTATTAGTCCTTGTCTTCTTATCTACGCTTGCAGAGAATAAAAGAACCTGTGTGAACTTCATTAAAGACTTTCTAATTGCTTCTACATCCTGAATAAATGTCTTATCAAAGAGCTTGTCTGCCTCATCTAGAACAAGAGTCTTAACCTCATGTACTTTAATCTTCTTGTTACTTATAAGCTGATGTATGCGGTTAGGTGTTCCGATAATTATTGCAGGCTTATTAGATTTAATAGAATCAATCTGTCTTGATATATTCACATCTCCTATTAATGCAACAGATGAAAATGTATTATCCATATGTGCAAAGATATCTTTAAGCGTATTATTGACCTGTATTGCAAGCTCTGCTGTTGGAACAAGAACAACGGCCTGAATATTATGAGTATTACTCTTTAATCTGTTAATAATCGGGATAAGATATGCAAGTGTCTTACCTGTTCCGGTTGATGAACAAGCTATAATATCACGGTTGTCCATTATATGCTTATACGTCTGACGCTGTATTTCGGTCATATCGACGATTTTATTATCTGAAAGATAATCTGATACACCCTGAGAGATAGTCTCTATATCGCTAAATTTCATGGTTAATCTCCTTATAAATAAATTATTAAATATTAAGTTATATCTACAGCCATTTTGCTATCAATAAATTTTAACAAAAATGCAGTGAAAAGTCCAATATTAAGTAGCTTTTCACTGCATGCGGGAAATGTATATGCAATTAGATATTATCTTATCTCAGTTGAATAATAATATATTACAAGATTCTTACCTGAATGAATTGTGTCAGATGATAAATCATTCATCTGCATTATATTGTTAATATATGAAGCTGTATCTTCATCCCCATTATTATATCTGTCAGCAAGTGACCATAATGTATCATTATCTTCTACAGATACTGTTGTGTAATACTTATATGTTCGTGTTCTGTTCGAGTCATCAGAAGCCTTGACAATAATGCCTCCAATAGAAACGGCAAATATAAGAATTGAACATATAATAACCATTCTTAATGACTTGACAGTCATCTGTCTGTTTCTTCTGCGTCTGTCGCTTCTTTTCTTAGCTGCTGCTCTTCTATATGTGTATTCTGAATTATTCATACGTAAAACCTCCAATCAAACAAGTGTTCTGCTGTTATGAGTTGATTATATAATCAGAACATGCGTTTGTCAATAAAAATCGAACAAATTTTCCGAACATTTTTTCAGAAATTATGTTTGCACATAATGTATAAATGTGGTAAAATTATTTAAAAGAATTTAATGGAGGTTCGTAATATGGCATATGGCAGAATAACTCAGAAACAGTCTGAGATTCTTGAATATATTAAATCACAGATTCTTAACAAAGGATATCCACCATCAGTAAGGGATATATGTCAGGCAGTTAATCTTAAGTCTACATCATCTGTTCATGCACATCTTGAGTCATTAGAGAAGAATGGATATATAAGAAGAGACCCGACTAAGTCGCGTACAATAGAGATAATTGATGATAACTTTAATCTTTCAAGGAGAGAGGTTGTTAATATCCCGTTATTAGGTCAGGTTGCCGCAGGACAGCCACTTCTTGCCGTTGAGAATATAACAGAGTACTTTCCTATTCCATCTGAATACATGCCAGGTGGAGAGGTATTCATGTTAAAGGTCAAGGGTGACAGCATGATTAATATGGGAATCTACGAAGGCGATCAGATAATAGTAAGAAAGCAGAATACAGCTTCTAATGGAGAAGTAATTGTTGCACTAGTAGATGATTCAGCAACAGTCAAGCGTTTTTACAAGGAGAACGGACACATAAGACTCCAGCCAGAGAACGATTTCATGGACCCAATTATCGTAGACGACTGCGAGATACTAGGAAAAGTAATCGGTTTAATAAGATTAGGTATCAACTAATAAGAATTATTATTATTGATTGAAAAAATCCAGCCATAGATATATAAGTAATCCGATAACCAGCCGTGAGAGCTTGGTGAGCTGCCAAAGCAGCAAAACAAGCTCTCACGGCGTCCGGATTTAAATATATCTATAGCTGGATATATTTTTATTATCCCACAATTAACAACCGATAATGCGCTGAAGCCTCCCGGTGGCATACGAAGCCGGAGGTATATAGATAATCAGAACCGTTTGAGGACGCCGGCACTTGGTAAGCTGCTGCAGGCAGCGAACCTAGTACCGCTGCGTCCGAGAC
>ENA-ORSB01000546-ORSB01000546.1-human-gut-metagenome-genome-assembly--contig:-NODE-546-length-43715-cov-7.118713_pt1 | contig 43715 bp, 35 predicted proteins | sample MGYA00242180_ERZ509144 | MGnify/ENA primary metagenome ERZ509144 (study PRJEB26280, sample SAMEA2338661) | human gut metagenome | biome: human gut; feature: human-associated habitat; material: faeces...
TGTCGTACTGTACGTGCCTCCATTTATTGAATACTCTAATTTTGCATCACTTGGATTTACGCTTACATTTGTTAATGCATTATGTTCTTTTCCGTCGTATGTTCCTGTATATGGTGTTGCACTTAAGCTTATTGTTCCATTGTTTACTGTTGCTTCATATGTTGCAGACTTTGCTGTATAATTTTGTGTTTCTGCGCTAGTTATCGTTATTATTGCGTTTCCTGCTGTCGTTCCTGATTTTACTGTTACCGTATTTCCACTTACACTTGCTGTTGCTATATTGTTATTATTTGAATAAACACCTAATGTTCCTGTATTTTCACTTACCGTAAATGCTGTGTTATTTGGATATATTATTGTTCCACTAATCTCAGATAGTGTTAATTTTCCTTCTGCCTTATTTACTACTGCTGTTTTAGTTACTGTCTCTGTTTTATATCCAATTCTACTTGCTTTCACAATTACAGAAACCGATGAAGCATTTATTATTTGTGGTATATTTTCTATATACGTTTTTCCATTATCTATTGAATATTCTACTTTTGAATCACTTGGTGACACATTTACGCTTGTTAACATATCATGTGGTTGTCCATCATATGTTCCAACATATGGTACCACATCCAATGTTAATGTTTGGCTTTCTGCTTTAACTTCTTCTACTTCAATTTCATACCCATTCTTTTTTACAATTAAAGTATTATCATCTTTTCTAGTTACTCCATCTATTCTCGATGGAACTTTAGATGTTAAAAATTCTTCTAATGTTTCATCTTTCTTTGTTAGCTTATGCTCTAATACTAATTGATTTACTTCTTCACTTGCAATTTGATAATATGTATTATTCGTGTTTTTTTTGTATTATCTACAACACCATTTTCTCCTACCAGTGTACTAATACTCACTCCTGCTAATATTAATAAAACTACTATGGTAACTACTAGCGAAATTATTGTAATTCCTCTTACATCTTTTGTTTTCATATTCTTTTCGTCCTCCCAACTCATTATTAAGTAAATAACTTAACGATTAAAAGTACATTTTTCAATAGCATTTACATAATAAAATCAAGATTTCCGCCAATATTATTATTTAAAATTAAATTCTCACATAATTACCTTAATCTTTCACATTATATCTTTTCCATCTCTTGTTTTTAGCCCTGATGGCACATACATGTTCTCTTTTTTCATTCATTCTTCTCCTTAATTATACATTATTGTTTACTTATAGGTCAATATTTTATTTAAGATATTTTTACTTTTTTATCTGATTTATTTACAATCTACAGTTTAAAACTAATTTACAACAGCCCTTTTCATATAACTTCATAAAGACTGCTAATAAAACATTTATTATATACGTACCAATGATTGTATTGTTTTTAGAATAAATAACCTTGATATTAAATATTTTTGAAATAATCTTGTAATATTATAATACCATATAATTCCAATTGCAATAACAATCGTTCGACTAACTTTTACAATTAAATTAGAAATTCTACAATTACGTAAAAAAACAAGCAAATGAGCAATATTGTATATTATCTCACATTCGATTGTTTTTATATTTACAAATAAAATTTCCTTACATTCACTATATGTTTTTATTTCATATACTTTTCTTCAAATTTTTCTATTGTCATCGGCTTTTCAAAATAATATCCTTGTATCATGTCACATTTTATATTTTTTAAATACTCAACCTGCTCTTTTGTTTCTATTCCTTCTGCCACGACTTTTATATTAAGTTTGTGAGACATTTCTATTATAGCTTCTATTATTATTTTGCCTCTTATACTTTCTAGTACATCATCAAAAAAACTTTTATCCATTTTTAATACATCAATGTTAATATTTTTTAACATACTAAAAGATGAATACCCTGTTCCAAAGTCATCCATCGAAACTATAAAACCTAATTTATGCACATTTTTTTCTGCTTCTTTTGCAAGCTCAACATTATGAACCACAGTCGTTTCAGTCATCTCAAGTTCTATTGTATTAGGCTGAACATTATATTTATTTACTAAATCTATTAAGTCATTTATATGATTTTCATTATATAAGTGAAGTCTAGACTCATTCACAGATATTGGTACAATGTTGTATTCCTGTTTTCTCCACTGTTGTTGTAATCTGCAGATATTTTCTAAAACATAAGTATCTAGCACAGTTATAAGTTCGTATTTTTCAAACAGTGGAATAAAAATATTTGGCATTACTAATTTTCCATCTCTATTCCAACGAATTAATGCTTCTGCTCCTGCAAGTTTACCAGTATTTGTATAAAATTTAGGTTGCAAATAAATTACAAACTCGTTATTTTTTATACCTTTCTTTAATCTTTCTTCTAAAATTTTTCTATAGTCAATATTCATAAAATCACCTAAAATTATTATTAATCTTTTATAGAAAAAAATTCATACTATTCTTTAATATTTTTCAATAATAAAAAGAATACTTCGAAATGCATCGTTAGTATTCTTTTTTACTATTATTCTATAACATTTATTTTCCAAATTTCACTTTTGGTAAAACCTTATCTTTCAATAAATAATAATTGCTTATTCTCAACTGCTAGAGAAAAATATATTGGTTTTATTCTTGTTTTCCTTCTTAACTCAGAAAATCTATTTAAGCTGCATGGATAATAGTTTGCTTATTCCCTTTTCTTCCATTGTTACACCGTAAACTGTATATGCAATTTCCATTGTTCCTTTTCTATGTGTTATTACTAAGAACTGTGTTTCTGTGCTGAATTTCTTTAAATATAAGGCATATCTTGCAACGTTTACGTCATCAAGAGCGGCTTCAATTTCGTCTAATATGCAGAATGGAGCTGGATTTATTTTTAGTATTGCAAACAATATTGCTATTGCTGTTAGTGCTTTTTCTCCACCCGATAATAGCATCATGTTTTGTAGTTTCTTTCCTGGTGGTTGTACCCTAATGTCTATTCCACATTCTAGTATGTTGGCTTCATCTTCTAATATTAACTCTGCCTTTCCTCCACCAAATAGTTCGATGAACACCTCGTTGAAGTTTTTGTTTATTTGTTTAAATTTCTCATCAAATTGCTTTTGCATTGTAGTTGTCATTTCAGAAATTACGTTTCTAAGCTTTGTTATAGAGTCTTCTAAATCAAGCCTTTGCTCGTTCATAAAGTCATATCTTTCTTGCATTTTCTTGTAATCTTCTATTGCATCTACATTTATGCTTCCTAAGTCTGCTATATTTTTACGTAGTTCTGTTGTTCTCTTTTGAGCAACTTGAACATTATCTGGCTTTGCGTAACCATCTGCGTTGTTAGGAGTTAGCTCATATTCTTGCCACAATCTGTTTATTAAATCATCTATATCTTGTTCTTGTTTTGTTTTCTTGCTTTCTACTTTTACTATTTGCTCTTTTAGACCATTCAACACACTATATTGTGACTCTATTTGAGCCTCTATCTTTTCTAATTCTTCATTTTTTACTGTCTTTTCATTCTTTAGAGCTTCTATCTTTTCAGAGCTATTTGTAACTTCGGATTTAATCTTTTCTATTTCTTGTTCGAAGTTTGAAATTGCTTCTTCATTTTTAGTAGTCTCTAATTTTGCATTCTCTATATCTGCTTTTTTAGTCTCTATGCTTGCATTTGCATTTTGAATGTCTTGTTCTATTCTTGCAATCATTTCGTCAAGAGATGTTCCACTCTCATCAAATGAAGATACAGAAATTTTTAAGTCTGTTATATCTGTATTTAAGTTGTCTATGTAAGTCTGGTCGTCTTTATTTAGCTCTGCAAACTGTGTAATCTCTGCATTTAATTCTTGCATTTCTTTGTCTAAATTTGCAATTACTTGTTTAGTGCCTTCTTTAGAAACTTCTAATTTTTTCTTTTCTTCATCAATTTCTTCAACTTGATTTTTTAGCTTAGCCATTTTTTCTTCAAGTTTAGTAATTTGACTGTCTATCATGTCTAATTCTTGCTTTTTAGTTGCATATGTAATCTCAATTTCTTGTAAATTTTTCTCTAGCCTTGCAGATTCTTCTATTGTATCGGCTATTTTTACAGAATGTTCTTCCTTTTCTTTTTCTAGCTTCTTAATTTCCGAATTAAGTTCTTCTAACTTAGCCTTTAATTCTTCAATTTCTCTGCTTCTTCCTAATATATTCACAGTCTTTTGAGCTACTGAACCACCACTAATTGCACCAGATGGATTTATTACGTCTCCTTCTAGTGTTACTATTCTAAACGAATAGCTGTTAGCCTTTGCAAGTTTTATGGCACTATCCATATTTTCTACAATTACTGTTCTACCAAGCAAGTTCAAAATTATGTCTTGGTACTTTTTATCTGCTTTTACTATGTCTGCTGCTATGCCAATAACTCCATCTATTCCATTAGAATTTACTTTTTCTATTTTCTTTCCATGAACTGATGAAATTGGTAAAAAGCTTGCTCTTCCTAAATTGTTCTTACGCAAATGCTCTATCAATTTTTTTGCATCTGTTTCTGTTTTTGTAACTATATTTTGCATAGCCTGGCCTAAGCACATTTCGATTGCAGTTTCATACTTTTTGTCAACAGAAATAAGACTTGCTAGCACACCTTCTACTCCTGCATTTAATTCACTATTTTGTTCACATGCAAGTAGTAAAGATTTAACACTCTTCATATATCCATCTTTATCACGTTCTGTTTCGATTAAGAACTTACATCTAGAATCTTTCATTCTGTACTCTGCTGTAAGCTTGTTTATTTTTTCATCAAAGTCTTTTATAATGGCTAAAGCCTCTTCTTTTTGAGCCTTGATTTCTGTTAGAGTCTTAACAGCCTTATTTCTTGTATTTTCTATTTCTTGAAAGTTTTTAGAAATTTCTTGTTTCTTTATTCTGTTACTATCTAATTCAGAAATAGTGCTTTGAAGCTCTTGCTTTACGTTTTTCTTAGTTTTTTCTAAGTTTTCGTAATTAATTTCATATGTATTAATTTCGGCAAGTCTTTCATATTTTGCGTCTGTATCTGCTTCTACTTGTTTCTTCTTGCCTTCTATCTCAAGCTCTTTTTCAGATAATTTAGCAGATATTTTTGCAAGCTCTTCTTCCTTCTCTTTTAGTTCTGTTTCAAACTTTTCCTTATTCTTAAATAAGTTGTCCTTCTTAGAAACCTTGCTATCTTTCTCCTCATTGAAATCATTAATTCTTTGATGTAGTTCCTCTATTTCTTTTGTAAGTCTTTCAATATTTGTAGCATTGTTTGAAATTCTTTCTTTAGAAACATTTATCTGAGAATTTAACTGTTCAATCTTCGTCTTGCTCTCGAAACCAACATTTTGCATATTTTCAATTTCTGCAATAAGTTCATCAATTCTAGTTTTTAAAGTATCTTTTTTATTTTGACCCTCTTCTAACTTTTGGCTTTCTGATGTTTCTTGGTCTTTCAATACTTGTAAATCCTCTACAATTTGTTCAAGTTTTTCCTTATATGTATTTATGTTATACACAAATAATCCAACTTCAATGCTCTTAAGCTCTTCTCTTAAATCTAAGAACTTTCTGGCTTTATCTGCCTGCAATTTAAGTGGATCTAATTGTCCTTCTATTTCAGACAAAATATCATTTATACGCAATAGATTAAGCTTTGTCTGCTCTAGTTTTTTTTCAGATTCCACCTTACGAGTTCTATACTTTACAATTCCGGCAGCCTCTTCGAAAATGTGTCTTCTATCATCTGATTTATTGCTCAAAATTTCGTCAATTTTACCTTGTCCAATTATAGAATATCCGTCTTTTCCAATACCGGTATCCATAAACAATTCTATAATATCTTTAAGTCTACATGGTGTTTTATTTATAAAATAGCCTGTCTCACCACTTCTATATAATTTTCTTGTAACTGTTACTTCATTATATTCAATTGGTAATTTTCCATCAGAGTTATCTATTACAATAGATGCCTCTGCAAATCCCAACGATTTTCTATTTTGAGTACCTGCAAATATTACATCTTCTGCCTTTGCGCCTCTTAAAGACTTCATACTCTGCTCTCCAAGTACCCACCTAATGCTATCCGAAATATTACTCTTACCAGAACCATTTGGTCCAATAACAGCTGTAATACCCGGCTTAAATTCCAATACAGTCTTATCTGCAAACGATTTAAAACCTTGCAGTTCTAGTCTTTTCAAATACATTTATAGTTCTCCTCTTAATAATTCTAATCCACTGGTTAATTCCATTACTTCTTTCATATCTATATTTTTGTAGTAATCATCTAGACTCAAATTATCACTAACTTTTTTTAGTGATATTAAATCTATCTTACACATGCAACAAATTATATAAATAGAATTTAGTTCCATGTCAAAAAGCACATCGTCTTTTATATCTGTATGTGTTACAAAACTTTCAGCACTATAACATGGTAATTTCTTAATATTTTCTAATGTTTTAATTCTGTCATCATTAAATTCTTCAACAGTATATTGTTGCTCTCCTGGAATGTTCCATTCATAATTATAAGATTTACTAACATTAACCCATTCTCCAATTTTAGAGTTAGTAGAGCCAACACATCCCATATTTATTATTAAATCTGGCTTTATATCACAATTTTCTAAATATCTGGTTAAATTGATTGCTGTTTGTTGCTTTCCAATTCCAGTGATAATTAAAGAAATATTTTCTTTTCTATATACATTTTCGTTAATCTTTTCTAGTTTCAATTTTTCTGCAATGTCTGTTGCTTCCTTTTTCATTGCAATAACAAATAAAATCTGCTTCATATTTTATTCTCCTCATGTAAGTTGTAAACATTCAATTTCTTGTTTATTTTATACTAATATGTCGTAAAAAGCAAGAAAACTAAGCGAATATTTCACTTAGTTTTCTAATATTTATATGGAATTAATTTTATCTTCCTTCGTCGTCTCTTTGTTTTTGAGCTTCAACTTTTCTTGCATGTCTTGCTACATATTTTGAATAATCTGGTTGCTCTTTATTATCCTTACTTTGAGCATCTTTTACAGCTTCTTTTTCAGATATTTGGCGTAATCTTGCTATAAATGCATCAACACTTTGTGCTTCTGTTTTTTCTGGCTCTTCATCTTTTTTAATTGCATCACCATTTTTTATAATTTTTTTATCTTCTCCAGACTTAGCTTTTTCTCTTGCAGCTTTTATAGTTTGAATTGGGTGCTTTATTGCATTCCATAATTTAGACCATCTGCTTGTTTTTACTAGTGCCTTTTCATTGTTTTCCTTTGCTGCTTGTTCAGCTTCTTCTTTCTTAGCTTCTTCTTCTGATTGTATATCTGTCCACATTGGTTCTACTGGTTTATCTACATCTTCTACTGCAGATTTCTCAGTATCTGGAGCTTTTTCTTGTTTAGGCTCTTCTTTACTTGGTTCTTCTTGTTTAGCTTTTTCTTCTTTCTTTGTAAATCTACCATCCATAGATTTAGCCTTAATTTCATCCCAAGTTTTATTTGCAAATAAGTTCTTCCAAGCAAAATCACATTTTGCAATTTCAGTATTTAATGTATCAATTTTATGCTCTAAATCTTTATTAGCATTTTTCAAGCTGTCAATTTTAGATTTAATTCCTGCTTTCTTTTCATCAATATCAGATTTTTTTGCTTCTAATTCATCTAATTTTTTAATATCATCAACATCGAAATTTTTCACGTCAGACTTTTGCATTTTTTCAAGTTCAGCTATAACTGACTTAGTATTTTCATCTTTATCTATTTCAGTTAATTGCCCTTCAAGTTCTGAAATTGCATTTTCATTATAACATACTTCATATTCTAAATGTATTTTTTTATTTCCAAGATCATTTTTTATCTGTCTTACTCTTTCAATTTGTGCTCTATTCTTTTCAAACCCTTGAACTCTGTTTAATTGTTTTTCTAATTTAGGTTTTTGTTCATCTCTTTCTTTTTTTGCATTTTCCAAAGCCTTATTTAAGCTTTCTTTTCTGGCTTTTTTTGCTTCTAAAGCTTTTTTGTCTTCTTCTTTTTCACTTTTGCCTAATGCTTCAATTTCGGTTGACAAATTAATCATTTGAGCAGTTATCTTTTCTACTGCATTATCCAAACCACCAATTTGTTGCTTTAAAGATTCACCTGTTAAATGTACAAATTCGGGTGACATTTTTAAGTATTGTTGATATTCATTTTCAATTTTATTACTTCTCTTAGCCATTTTATCAATCTCCTTTTATAACTCATATGTCTATATTATAGCATATATAATTTATTTTTTCAATACTTTATGTATACCAAGTCTTATTTATCACAATAAATATACCATAAGAGAAGAAATTTTTGTGTGTTTTAACAAAAATGTAATATTTTGTTATATTTTTGCAATATTTTGTGAATTTAATTTTTCTAACGCTCTATCTGATAATTTTCCATATTTCAATTTTTTATCTGATATCTTTTTTCCCTCTAGCTCTGGTAAAATTCCATAATTTGCATTCATTGGTTGAAATTTTTCATTTGGCGTCGATATATATTGAGCCAAAGCTCCTATCATTGTATATTCAGAAAATTCAACATTTTCTTCTTGTCTTAATTGTTTTACAGCGTTTATTCCAGCAACTAATCCAGATGAAATAGATTCTACATAACCTTCTACGCCTGTAATTTGTCCCGCAAAATATATGTTTTTGTTTTTCTTTAATTGGTATGTTCTATCTAATAATTTTGTAGAATTTATGAAAGTATTTCTATGCATTACTCCATATTTTGCAAATTCCGCATTTTCTAAACCTGGTATCATACTAAATACTCGTTTTTGTTCTCCAAATTTTAAATTTGTTTGGAATCCAACAATATTATAAATTGTTGCATCTTTATTGTCTTGCCTTAACTGAACTAGTGCATATGGTCTGTAACCCGTACGCGGATCTGTAAATCCCATTGGCTTTAATGGGCCATATCTTAATGTATCTATTCCTCTCTTTGCCATTACTTCAACTGGCATACAGCCTTCAAAAATTTCTCTTTTTTCAAATTGATGTAATTCCACAACCTCTGCATTAACTAATTCGTTCCAAAAATGTTCATATTCTTCTTTATTCATTGGAAGATTTATATAGCTTGCATCTCCATCATTTTTCTGCTTTGCTTTCCATTCTTCTACATCTTTATCTTTAGCTCTTTCTTGTTCATATCTATTGCCATAAAAAGCTATATTCATGTTAATACTATCTTTGAATATTATTGGTGCTGCTGCATCATAAAAGTGTAAATCGTTTTCTCCTGTAAGTTCTAAAATTTGCTTAGATAAGGCATCAGAAGTAAGTGGACCTGTTGCAATTATAACAATTCCATCTTTTGCAATGCTTTCTATTGATAGTCCATCTTTTCCAATTTCTTGCCTTATTATTTCTACATTTTCCATGTTTTCTAAAGTTTCTGTAACCTTTTTAGAAAACACCTCTCTATCAACAGCTAGAGCCTGCCCAGCTGGTACAGCAGTTTCATCAGCAACTTTAATAAGAATGGAATCTAAATTTCTTAGTTCTTCCTTTAAAAGCCCACAAGCATTCGTGTGCAAATTAGACTTAAAAGAATTGCTACAAACAATCTCTGCTAAATTATTATTCGAATGTGCTGGCGAAAAATTATTAGGCTTCATCTCGTACAATCTAACTTTTATGCCTCTTTTAGCAATCTGGTACGTAGCCTCAGAGCCAGCTAATCCTCCACCAACAACAGTTATAAAATCATTCATACTATATCCTTTCATCACTCATTAGTAATACTAAATTTATATTAATATGTAAGAATAATTTCATTTTGAAAAATAAGGTCGAGCCCGCCTTTTGAGGAGTCCGAAGGAGCTCCGACCAAGGGCGAAATACCGTAATTTTGAAAAATGAAATTGTTCTCTTTCAATAATATTAAATCGCCCAAAAAAGGGCGTCCCTATTGGGCGAAATTATTCAAACAAATTCATTATGTCTTCTTTTGAAAGCTTGCTTATAAATGTTTGGTTTGTTGAAAGCATGCTATCAATCAAAGTTTCTTTTCTTTTTTGTAGTTCATATATTTTCTCTTCTATTGAGTTTTTTGTTATTAATTTATATACTTGTACGTTTCTCTTTTGTCCTATTCTGTAAGTTCTATCTGTAGCCTGATTTTCTGCAGATAAGTTCCACCATGGGTCATAGTGTATTACCACATCTGCTCCAACTAAGTTTAGACCAGTTCCACCTGCTTTTAAAGATATTAAGAATAATTTTTTGTTTGGGTTGCTGTTAAATTCATCTACTAAATTTATTCTTTCAGATACTTTGGTTTGTCCTGTTAATTTTAAGAATTCTATATTCTCTTTTTGTAGTTCTTTTTCTATTATTTCAAACATTGCCGTGTATCCTGAAAATAATAGTATTTTGTGTCCTGATTGTATTGCATCTTTTACTATTTCTATACATTGGTTTAGCTTACCGCTTTCGCCCTTGTAGTTGTCTATAAATAGACTTGGGTGGCAGCATATTTGTCTTAATCTTGTTAACAGTGCAAGTATTTTTATCTGGCTCTTTTCTATTCCATTTTCTTGTATTTCTTCCATTGCATTTTTCTTTGCCTTTGCTAAATAAGACAAATAAATATCTCTTTGCTCGTCCACCATCTGGCTATTTAGAACAGATACCATTTTATCTGGTAGCTCTGTTAAGACTTCACCTTTTATTCTTCTTAAGACGAATGGCTCTATCAATTTTTTCAATTTGTTCATTGCCACTTCATTGCCCTCTTTTATTATTGGCGTTTCATAAAGCTCTTTGAATTTTCTGTATCCAAATAAGTAACCAGGCATTATGAAATCGAATATTGACCATAGCTCAGACAAAGAGTTTTCTATTGGCGTTCCAGTTAGTGCAAACCTTGTTTCTGCTGATATATTCTTAATTGCCTTTGCATTTTGTGTGTTATTATTTTTTATGTATTGTGCTTCATCTGCAATTATGTATTTAAATTTGAAGTCATATTTTTTATATTCTTCTATATCTCTCTTCAATAATTCATATGAAGTTATTACTATATCATAATTTGGTATTGATGCAATCTGATTTTTTCTTTCTTCTAGTGTTCCATGTACCACTATAGATTGCATTCCTATCGTAAATTTTTCCGCTTCATTCTGCCAGTTTAAGCATAATGAACTTGGGCATACTACTAAGCATGGTTTCTTTCCGCCATTATCTTTGTATGCACAAATTACACACAATAGCTGAACAGTTTTTCCAAGCCCCATATCATCTGCCAAAATTCCGCCCAAACCGTAGTAATCAAGCATACGTAACCATTGTACACCTACTTTTTGGTATCCTCTAAGGCTAGCATTCAAGTTCTTTGGCACTTCCATGTTTCCTTCTATTTCTTTTACATCGATATTTTCAACTAAATTCTTGTAGCTCTCATCTTTCGTAACATGAATAAAGCTATTCTTCTCCAAAATTTTATCTAAATAAAGAGCCCTGTACATTGGTAATTGTAAAGTATTGTTCTTTATTTGACCGTAATCAACATCTATATCTTCGGTTACACTCTCTATAAATTTGATGGTATCATTATCTTCCAAATTTACGAAGCTTCCGTCTTTTAGTCTATGGTATCTCTTCTTTAATTTGTACTGCTTCATTATCTCCTGAAGCTCTGCTGGGTCGAAGTCCAGACTAGAAAAATCTATGTCTAGCAAATTATTTTCTACCTTTACACCCAAATTTACAGCAGATGTACTTCTAACTTCTTTTGCCTTAAAATTATCTGTTGCAAGCACTTCAAAATTCTTCATATATGAATCCATATCATTAGTCAAAAATTCATATATCTTGTCATCATTTGCAAGAATCAATCTATTGTTCTTTTGGTCTAGCATGAATCCACTCTTAACGAACATGTTAATTAATTTGCTTTCTTTTATTGTATTTCTAGAAAGTACTTCTACTTGTTTCTTAGAATCTAGCGGATTTATCTCTACATCTCCATATATAAATCTAATGTCTGCTAGCACATAATTTAAGTCATTGTAGTCCAAATATAATTTTGCATATAGCTCTGCAGGAATGTATTTTTCAACCTTCTTGTACTCATTTTCCCCAATATTAACACTATTTTTTATGCTTGGTTGTACTATAGAAAAGAAATTAGACAATTGACTCTCTGGAAGCAAAATCTCTTTTGTAAAATTCTTTCTAAATACTTCCAACATTTTAATAACAGTACTACTATATTTTTTTGAGCATCTGTATAATTTCTTATCAAGCATTAAATATGTATATTTTCTGCCATCATAAACCATATACGCATATATATCCACATTTACAGTTATCTTATATTCTCCATCATCATTTTCTTCTAATTTAAATTTAATGTCTGGCTCATTTGGTACAAAAACAACAGCATCAGTTCCAAACTGGTCTTCCATTGAAATTGCTCTATTTTTCAGGCATTCAAATAAATCATCCAGCCCTGTGTTAGAAATAACTATTGCATCTTCTCCCATTCTTTTTGTGTAATAATCATATCCTGTAGACGATTCATTAGCATATTTTATTATTTCTGAATATTTAAGTATGAAATCTAAAAGATTTCTGTCTTCTTCTACAAATTTTTCTCTTGTGTGTGCAAACTCAAGTTTTGCTCCATATTTATACTTTTCACCACTTGCAAATCTATCATAAAATTCTGGTAAAGACTTTACCTTATAGCTCTGCTTCTCATCTTTTTTAGAAAGCTTTATTTCTAGTTTCAAGCTATTATTTGTTCTACTACATATAATCTTTGGCTCAATATGAACGAATCCTTCCTCCTTGCCTGCAGAAGTATTCTGTTCTTCCTCTTCTTCATTAATTCTGTAAAATTCATTTACTAGTTGATTGAAAATCTTGTAGTTTTCCCCACGTTCTTTAACCGTATCTGTACTTCTACTTTCTTTTCTCTCTCCAGAAAAAATTCTTACATAGTCAGAATTACTTGCAAATTCTTTAACAGTTGCAATAATATGTTCACAGGCACAATAATTTTCCTTGTAATTATCACAAGTACACGATAAATTTTCAATCTCGCCTTCTGCAACTTTAATATAAACTTTGTGTTTCTGTTTTACTATAATTCCGTCATCGTTCTTCTCATCTTTTACGATTGAATGAACCTCAAAATTTTGTTTATTATCATATGTAATCTTATTTATTTCAATAGCTTTATTCTGCATTAATTTTGAAGCCAAATCTAGCTTCTTTGCGTCAACTTGACTTATTAAATCTTCATATATTTGTTTATCTATAATATTACTTTCCATCAATAAATCTCCCCATTTCACTGATTATCTATTATATACCTTTTTTCGACGTTGTGCAACGAGTACTGGAAAATTTTCCATGGAAAATTTTATATGTTAAAACTATTATCTCTTTCTTCATTAGTACTTTACATATTCTTCTCTTATGTTTAAACATTGGTATTTGCTTTTTATTTAGCATTTTAGTACTTTTTAGTCTTTCATATAAAAAAATTAGCAGAAAAATTTTTTCTTCCACTAATTTTTTTATTTTCAATATATATTTATTTCATTTAATCACAAGACACAAGTATATTTTTGCTTTTTTTACCTTATTGGGTGTGCACACAGTCCCCTATATTGCCTTAAATCTAAGTTCAATGCTCTTATTGCTTTTCTAAAGTTATTTGCAGTTACAACTTGTACTTTAAAATGATAAATTTGTCCAACTTTAGATAGTGAGAACTCTGGATACATTGAAGCTCTTGCAGAAAACATCGTATATACTTTATCTACCCAATCTTGCCCAAGCCACGCATATGCTATATCATTGAGTAATAAACACTTAAGGATATTTTTTTCTTTATTCAGTAATCATTCAATTTAAGCGTAAAAAATCGATTGCTATTATCTCTTTAGCAATCGATCCGAAAATAAAAGGGGATGTTCTAATTTTTTAGTTAGTAATGGAGTAACTTATTACTAACTATGGTTATATATTACCAATACTTTTTGTCCTTTTTGTGAACTGAATGTAACTAATTAGTATTTTATTAATTTGTATTGGTAATATAAATTTATTCATGTTTAATTTATATAGTCTTTAAAATTTTAATTTTTTTCAATAGCATTATTGTTCTTGCAATGTTAATGTAATCTCTTTCTCTTGTTCATTTCTGTTTACTGTTACTGTCATTGTGTCTCCAATATTGTGTGTATTCTTAATATTGTTTAATTCTGTCATAGTTTTTATTTCTTGTCCGTCAGCCTTTACTATTACGTCTCCAGCCTTTATTCCAGCTTTTTCTGCTGCTGAATATTCGTCTACACTTGCAACATAAACACCAACTACTAGGTTATTTCTCTTTGCTGTTGTTTCGTCCAAATCTCTACCAGAAATTCCTATATATGGTCTTTTTACTTTATTATATTGAATTAATTGTTCTATAATTGGTTTTGCAGAATCAATTGGAATTGCAAATCCCATTCCTTCAACACCTGTTGATGAAACTTTTAATGTGTTTATTCCTATTACTTGACCTTGGCTGTTTACTAAGGCTCCACCACTGTTTCCAGAGTTTATAGCAGCATCTGTTTGAATTAATGTAAATGTTTTTCCATCTGAATCTGTTACTTCTCTATCTAGGGCAGAAATCATACCTCCTGTAACAGTGTTTTGCATTCCTAATGGGCTTCCTACAGCCATTGCAAATTCACCTACTTGTACAGAGCTTGAGTTTCCTAATTCTGCTGCTGTTAGACCTGTTTTATCTATTTTTATTACAGCTAAGTCTGTTTGTGAATCAGTTCCTACTATTTTAGCATCATATTTAGTTTCATCACCATTTAATGTTACCTTTATAGAGTTTGCTTCTCCAATTGTATAATATGATGAAGATGAGCTTGAGCTTATTACATGGTTATTTGTAATAATGTATCCATCTTCGCTAATAATAATTCCAGAACCTGTTGCAGTTGCTGTACTTTGTTGATTAAAGAACATTGAATTAACCGTGTAGCTTACTTCAATACCTACTATTGAAGGTAATACTTTTTTTGCAACAGCAATTCCTGTTCCAGAATACTCTGCTAAAGAAATTTGTGTTGTGTTTAATGTTCCTTTTGACGCACTTGTGCTGGTTGAAACAGAATTATTATTGTTATTGTTTTCTCCTATTATATTGCTTCGTATCTCTGGAACTCCTAAACATGTTCCTAATACAAGTGTTGCACCAAGCACACCGCTCAAAAATGGTACTGCTACACTTTTTCCAAAGTTAGATTGACCTTTTTGCTTTTTTTCTGATTGTTTTACTGCTTTAAATTCTTTACCAGATTTATCTACAACTGCATCTGGTGTTTTTACATTGTCTTTATTCTCTTCCATTTTTATTACTATCCTTTCTTACTATGTCAAAAAATACTTCTTGACTCGTCTTATTCTCTTAAGATTAGCTCCATTATTCATTCTATCCTAATCTAGAGTTATAATACAATATATTTGTGAAAAGTTTGTGAAAAAAAGGCAAATATTTGTGAAAAAAGAATAGCCTTCGCTATTCTTTTCTATTTATATAAATATAATTGTGGATTTATTTTATCTCCATTTAGTCTTATTTCTAAGTGTAAGTGGTTTCCTGTTGAATTTCCTGTTGAACCAACTGCTGCAATTACATCTCCTGCTGTAACTTCATCTCCAACAGATGCATATAATTTGCTACAGTGTCCATAATATGTTTGCACTCCATTTGCATGGTCAATTATAATTAAGTAACCGTATCCACTCATCCATCCAGAATATGAAATTGTTCCATCAGCTGCTGCTTTTATACTTGTTCCATATGGAGCCGCTATATCTAAGCCTCCATGAGCATGGTTTCTTACGCTAGTTTCTACTACGCCATATCTTGATGTAATATTTCCTACTACTGGTTTTACACTAAAATATACTCCATTAAATGTTGCTTCTGCTATTCTTTCTTGCTCTGTTTTAATACCTCTTAAATCTGTATCAACACTCATTTTAGCCACTTCTAATGATTGTGTTCCAACACTCTCAAAATCTGTTGTAAATTGTTCTTGAATTCCAACTTTTGCAACGTCTTCTGAATATTCACTCTGCATTTCTGCAACTATATTTTCCGCTTCTTCCACAGTATTTACATATGTTTCTATTTCATTGTTTATCGTAACCGCATAAACTTTATACATTGTAGTTATATTTTCTGATAGCACTTCTGCTATTTTATCATCATCTTCTGCCTCAACATCTGATAAAATTAATTCGTATGTTGGTTCTACAGTTAGTTCCGAGAACACAGCACATGGATTATCCGATGTTAAAACTTCGTTGTTTATCTTTTCTTCCATTGCTATTTTGCTTTTTACATAGCCTACTATTTCGTCGTTTATTTTCACAGCATACACTGGATCGTATTTTACAAATACTATTGCAATTATTATAAATAGTGCTATTGAAACAATTGTTAGCAATTTTAAAATTTCTTTCGTGCAGTATTTTAATCTATTGTATAAAATAATTTCACGCTCCTTTTTAACTGCGACGCTTTCCATTATACCATATATTATATACAAATGCAAATCCAATTATTCATTCATCCGTTATACATGCAAAAATGACTGAAAATATCGCAATTTCCAGCCATTTATTTTTCTTTAATTAACGTTCTACATCAGCCTTTTTAGTAGTATTTTTATCAGATTGTTCTACTCCTTGTATGTATTGTCTGTTTATTTTTCTTACTTCATTTTCACTCGCTCCTGCTCTTGCCATGGTTTCCTCAACCGTAAATCCTTGTTTTAAGCACATACGTATTACTTGTTTTTTGTACAAACCTAGTACAATATTTCGTGCTTCTTCCAGTTGTCTGCTTTCTCCATGTCCTGCAATACATGTATTAATTAATTGAAGTGCTGGCTTTAAATTTTCTGCTTTTGCATACTCGTTAGCAATAAATTTAATCGCCTCTAAATCAACTTCTCCTTCACCATATGCAATCGAATCTGATAACGCCTCAATTTCTTCTAATGTTAGTCTTTCTCCATTCTTTACAATTTGCTTGCACAATTCAAAATATTTAGACTTTTCTTCTTCACTAATTTCTTTAGACTTAGCTCTTTTAATTAACAATTGTAAATCTTTTCTACATTTTTTTACAGTACCTACTACAAATCTTTCAGAATGATATTTTTTTCTTTCATATGTTCTTTTCATTTTTTTATCATTCATATATTCCTGCATTGCCTTTGTACAAATTTCTGGGTCAATTCTTCCTTGATACACTAAGTGATCTAATACTTTTCTTAATCCATTCATACTCATTTGTAATTGTTCTGCAATTTCATTAAGACTTAATTCATTTTGCTGTAATAATTCTATTAACCTTTTCTCATTATCATATACCTTTTTTTCTATATATCTTGCATTAGCCAATTCTATATCATTAGCATTTTCTTCGATTATTTTATTTATTTCTTCATCAGTTAAAGTTTCCTTTCTATTTTTTACATTTTGTATAGTATTAAAACTAACATCTAAAAATTTACCAATTTCTCTATCAGTGTATCTTCTGCTAAGCATATACATAATAACAGCATCTCTTACTTTAGTATTTTCAAATGGTTTCTCGTTTACTACTATTTTTCCTTCTTCTTTCAATTCAGCAATTATACTATATATCAAACTCGTTGATCTTCCCATTTTATATGCTATTGCTTTTGGTGGAAGGCCTTCTTTATATAATTTCAAAACTTGTTGTTTTCTTTCTGCTCTTTCTTTTCCAGATATTGTTCTTACACCTTTTTTACCCGATATATTTACTTTTTGTTCCATTGCTCCTCCTAATTCTTCTCTTATTTAGTCTGTCAACATAATATTATACCATAAAGTAGTAGTACATTTCAATCTTTTTGGGCTATTTTAATTATTTTTTGCATATACTACTCTTCCAAATTTATATCCATTTACAGCTTTTTGTATTTCTACTATTGGTATTGGTGCTATCGCAATTAGTACTGTATATAACCATTGTATTCCTGTTAATGGAACTAAACTAAACACCTGTGCAAGTGGACTTACAACGACAACTATTACCTGCAAAATTACTCCTAATACTAATGCTCCAACCAAATACTTATTTTCAAGTACTCCAATCTTAAATATACTTTCTTCACTCTTAATATTAAAACTGTGAACTAGTTCCAAAATTCCTAATGTTAAGAATGCCATTGTTCTGCCAACTTCTACAGAATATAAACGATTTCCAATACTAAATGCCAATAGAGTAAACATTCCCAGCATTGCTCCCTCTATTATTATTTTCCACCATAATCCATCTGCAAATAAATTCTTTTTAGGGTTTCTAGGGAGCCTGCTCATTATATTTTCTTCTTCTTTTTCTAATCCTAATGCAATGGCTGGAAGTGAGTCTGTTACTAAGTTTATCCACAATAGCTGGATTGCCAGTAATGGTGATTTTATTCCTAATACTAATCCGAAAAATATTGTTACTATTTCTCCTATATTAGTAGAAATTAAAAAATGTATTGCTTTTTTTATATTATCATATATGTTTCTGCCCTGTTTTACAGCCTCTACAATTGTAACAAAATTATCATCTAGCAAAATCATATCTGCTGCATTTTTTGCCACATCTGTGCCACCTTTTCCCATTGCAATTCCTATGTCTGCATTTTTCAATGCTGGAGCATCATTCACACCATCTCCAGTCATTGCAACTACTGCACCTGTACTCTGAAAAGCTTTCACAATTCTTACCTTATGTTCTGGTGAAACCCTTGCAAATACTGAATAATCCATTATGTTTTGTTCAAGTTCGTGCTGGCTCATTCTCTCCAAAGTTTCACCATCTATTGCTAAATCTCCTCTTTTCAATATTCCTAATTCTTTCGCAATGGCCTTCGCAGTTTGCAAATGGTCTCCTGTTATCATTACTGTTTTTATTCCAGCTCTTCTACAAGTTCTTACTGCCTCTTTCACTCCTTCTCTTGGAGGATCAATCATTCCAATTAAACCACAAAATATTAAGTCTTTCTCCACATCTTGCATTTCTGGCAACTTTTCTACATCTTTATATGCTACAGCAATTACTCTTAAAGCCTTTTCTGCCATTTGATTATTCTGTTCATTTATATCGTCTTTTTTACTAAAGATTGGCACAATCTGACCGCCAGAATAACAATTGCTACATCTTTTTAATAATACATCTGGTGCTCCTTTTGTAATTATTCTATATCCATTTCCGTATTTGTGAATTGTTGTCATCATCTTTCTTTTCGAATCAAATGGAATATCATTAATTCTTTTCATTTCATCATATAAAAAAGATTTACTTACTCCTTCTTCCATCGCAGCATTCGAGATTGCAACTTCTGTTGCCTCTCCAACAAAGCCTAGCTTACCATTAATTCTTTCTTCTGTTGTATCTGTACACATAGTTCCAAGTTCTAAAATAAACTTTCTTTCATTGCTGTTAGCTCTTCCAAAGCAATTTCTAATTTCTGTTACAGTCATCTTGTTTTGTGTTAAAGTTCCTGTCTTATCAGAGCAAATTACGCTACTGCTTCCAAGCGTTTCAACTGCTGGAAGCTTACGTATAATGCTATTTTTCTTAGCCATTTTTGTAACACCAATAGAAAGCATTATAGTAACAATTGCGGGTAGTCCCTCTGGAATTGCTGCAACAGCAAGGCCTACAGACGTCATAAACATTTCTATAATAGGAATCTTCTTAAAAATTCCTATTACAAATATTAATACACAAATTATTATACAAGCAACTGCTAAAATCTTTCCAACCTCTGCAAGTTTCTTTTGAATTGGTGTTTCTGGAGACTCATCCTCTATTATCATTCCAGCAATTTTGCCAACTCTTGTATTCATTCCAGTTTCAACAACTATTGCCTCTCCATGGCCATTTACTACTATTGTAGTTGCAAATACCATATTACATAAATCACCCATTGCAGTATTCTCTTTTAAAATCTTACTACTATCCTTTAAGCTAGGAATGGTTTCTCCTGTTAATGTCGACTCTTCAATCTTCAAATTATATGAATTTATCAATCTGCAATCCGCTGGCACATAATTTCCCGCTTCTAAAATTACAATATCTCCTGGAACCACCATTGTTGCATCAATTTCTTGAACTCGTCCATTCCTTCTAACTTTTGCATTTGGAGCGGACATCTTCTTTAGTGCCTCTAACGATTTCTCTGCCTTCTGTTCCTGAACCAATCCCATAATTGCATTAAAAATAACTATTGCAACAATTATAATAGAATCTATGTAATCCGCTTTTCCGTTAAGCTTAGAAACAACTGCCGATATAATAGCAGCAATTATTAATGTAATAATCATAAAATCATTAAATTGTTTAATAAACTTAACAAATATACTCTCTTTTTTCTTCTCCTTCAAATTATTCGGTCCATATCTCTCAAACCTCTTTTGAGCCTCGTCATCTGATAAACCAATATTAATATTAGTTTTTAGATTTTTTGCAATCTCCTCAACACTACAAGAATGCCACATAAAAATTCCTCCCTTTTCATTTGGTAATTTTATTAGAAAAACTTTCATATCTTTCTAAAAAACAAAAAATACTATGTACTTTTTATACATAGTATTCTACTTGTCCATTAATTATTCATTTAATATATTTTTATCTTTCAGCTTCCGCTACATTTTGTTTACTAAAATATTCTTTTCTCATTTTTATAACATCTACTTGCCTTAAAGTAGTAGCATTCATTATTTCTATATCTGTTTTGCCTTGTTTCATAAGTTCATAAGCCATTTGTTTTTCTCTAGCCGCCTTTAATGTTTCTTTAACCTTAAAAATTGTATCATTTTCTCCATATATTTCAATACATATGGTACACAGTCTTTGTGCAGATGTGTAATCTCCAAATTTGCTGTATTCATTGCTGACAAAAACAAGAGAATCTATATCAAATTTTCCTTCTCCATAAGCAACTGTTTCGGCTAAAGCTTCAACTTCTTTTTGGGTTAACTTTCCACCACATTCAACTATCTTTTTGCAACAATTTGCATATTGTCTTTTTGTAACTCCGCTAATTATTCCACTGTTTATATTCTCTTCATATGTCTCCATTTTTCTTCTACAGTCATAAATAATTTTATCATTGCTTACTGTATATTTTGTTTCACCAACTAAATCTTTTTCTTTATTGTTTTTCCTTATTGGACTAACCCTTTTTTCTTTAATTAATCTAGATATTATAGGATTAATTTCATTATATGAAAGCTGTAATTCTTCCGAAATAACCTGTCTATTCTTTCCTTGCTCTAACAAAGCTATAATCCTCTGTTCAACTTCCGCTAAACTTGCTTTTCTTTTCAAAACTATTACATTTTTATCAAGCTTTCCCTCACTAATAAGCTCATATACATAGTCAAAAACATTACTTATACTTGTTCTTAATATTTTAGCTACTTCAACTATAGTATATTCACTACTAAATAGTTCTTGTATGTCATCTCTACTTTGATTTTTTCTTATTATTTTTTCTGGTTCCTTTATCAATCTAGTACTTGTTATCTTTCCTTCATCGGCTAATCTCTGAATTATATCAACTACAGCATTTTTTCCTATACCAAGCTCTTGCATTATTTGCATTTTAGAATATCTTTTTTCTCTAAGTTCCAACACTTTATTTTCCAAATCCAAATCTACATTTCTTTTTAAATCATCTTTTGATATCTTACCTTCTTCAATAAATTGCTTAATATATACATACACCGTATCTAGTGATATATCTAATATATTAGCAATTTCTTTTATTGTTTTTCCGTCATTTATTAACTCTAATGTTTTCTGTTTTCTTTGTAATGTTCCCTTCTTTTTTAGACTCCTATCTTCTTCATTTAATAATCCTTGATTTATTAAACTATTTATAATTCTCGTAACCTTACGTTGTTCTATATGTAATGTTGTTGCAATTTCATATCCTGGACAGTCTCTTTTTCTTAATTCTAATACTTTTTCTTCCAATTCTTCTTTTTTCAAATCTTTAATCCTCGTAACTTCTCTATCCATACAAATCTCCTTTGTAAAAAATACCATATATAATATATTTTACTACTATTTTGCAAGGCTTGCAAGTATTATGTAGACTATTTTTTTTACTTCTTTATATATAGCAACAGTAGATGTGAAACAATATGCATCAGACACAGATTGTTTTGTACCATTAATGGAAAAATTCAATCAAATATATAAAAGATATCCGAAGTATCCAATAGCAGATGCAGTATATGGTTCATATAATAATTATTTATATTGTGAACAACATGGAATGGAAAAGTTTATGAAATTTACAATGTTTGAGAAAGAGACCAAAAATGAAAAATATAGAACCAATCCATATAGAGCAGTTAATTTCAAAAAAAGATGAAAAGGGAAATATAATATGTCCAAACAAGAAAAATTTATATTTAAAATGTCTAAGCATATGAAAGGTAATCAATACGGAAGGACCGAAGAAGTGTATTCATGATTGTACGAATTGTCCACATAAGCAAGAATGTAGCCCCAAAGTAAAAAATAATAGAACAATAAGATTAAATAAAGAATTAACGTCAATACATAAAGAAGTGTTAGAAAATCTAAATTCCATTCATGGAGCATTATTGTAAATGACATCGTCTGAAGCAATTAATCTTAGAATTACAGAATTATTAAAATAACGCAACATGTCTGTATATAAATTATCGGTATTTCGAATTCAATTATTAGTGATTTTAGACGTGGCAAAGTAAAAGAACCTTCTATTAGTTCATTAATTCATATTTGTGAAGGTTTTGACATAAGCCTTAAAGTATTTTTCGATTCTCCATATTTTAATGATGTAGAAGCTGTCGATAGAGTTGATAGAATTGAAAAAGAAAGTAATAAAGCAATTTAATAAATACATTTTGGGGACAGAGCCATTTTTACTCCATCCCCAATTATTCTCATTATATTATTGTACATTTTTTTCTCCGTCCCCAGATTGTTCAACCTTTATATATTTTATATGTTCCACATTATTATTTTTGCTTCTCTCAACCATTTTTTCATATACTCTATCTCGCAAGTCTTGTTGTCTTTCTTTTAATGGTAGTTCTTCATTTGGATAAAATGGTCCATCTACATATGAGACGAGTTGTATTTTATTATTGTGTCTGCCGTAGCCCTGATATGTGTTTGTTATACAGTATGCAGGCGCATTTAATTTTACTGGATACTTGAATGACACTGCTTTGAATGGTCTTATTTTTGTATAGTATGGCCAAATATGGGCCTCTGGATATATTGTTATTGAATTTTTGTTTTTTATTTTTTCTTCTATTGTTGCTAAAAAGTTTTTCATTGCTTTTATATCTGATGGAATTGGAATTGCACCAAGCATTTCGACTAATGTTCCTGTTCCTCTTAATGAAATGTTTACTGGATTTACTATTAAAAAGTTTCTTTTAGGATAATCTGCAACACTTGGTATAAATGTATCTGCAAATGGTTGTGTGTGATTTGCGTACATGAAATAACCTTGATTTTTACATTCTTTTAGTTTTTCTTTTCCAACAAATTTATGTCTAAATTTTATTCTTAAATATCCCCATTTTATTGGCATACTTAGTACATTCTGAATAAATAATGAACATACATTCCAAATTAAACCTTTTTTATATTTAAACTTTTCGTCTATTACTCTTGATTGTATAGTTGCTGGAGCAAGTTCATCATTTAATTCATCACTATAATATAAAACCTTTTGTTTCATTTTTACACCTCCATTTTAGTTTGAAAAGAATTAAATTTTGGTAAGAAAATGATATTCAAAAAGCAAATTTACTGTATGTAACCGCGTTTTGAATAAAATTTGACGTAGCCAAAATTGTAATTTTTTTCAACTTAGCTTTTTTCAAAAAACTGTGAAGTATAATTTCTCCACAGTTTCACATTGTATTTTTATTATTTATTATTATTCTTTTCACACGTATATTCCAATGGAATTCCATAAAATTTTTCATATACATTCTTCCAGATTTCAAAGTTTTTTTGTTTCATTATTTCTGTATTTTCTTTTTCGGTTAGTTTTTCGTCTGGATATATTGGTTCTTCCACGTTTATTGTATATTCTTGTATGTTGAATCCATCTTCACCAATAAGTTTACTGTCTTCCATTGTTATAAATATTGGTATTACTGGTACATTATTTCTTGCAGCCAGCTTAAATGCTCCATTTTTTAGTGGCTTTGGTTTTCTGTAATTCCACCACATACTTTGCTCTGGATAGATTAATATATAATCTCCTTTTTGTAATATTGTGTCTACTGCTTTCATAAAGTTTACCATTGTTCTCTTGTTTGAGCTTAATGGTAATGTGTCGCAATTTCTAAAGAAGAAGCCATATAAACCCGGAAAATTTGTGTAATTTCCTTCTCTTATTACTTTGTATAGCCTTTTATCTTTTTCATTTTCAGACATTCTAAACACTTTTTCTACAGTAAAACAGTCAAATGGATTAAAGTGGTTACATGTTATTAATGCTCCCGTTTTTACTTTGTTTAAATTTTCTATTCCATTTACTTGTTTTATTATTAATTTGTTGTTTTTTAGTAAGTTATCTAGAAATCTTTCTCCCATTTCGTTGGCAAATACTCTTTTTATTTTGCTAGACATTTTTTCTCTAAGATAGTCTATGTTTTCTGGTGTTAGTACTATTGTAGGAGGGTCTTCTTCAACATCTACATCAAATTTTCCTTCTCTTTCAAACTCTTCTATCTTATTTAAAACTTCCAACCTATCTTGTGCTTTCTCTATTTGCCCATCATTTTCTTCTGATGCACTTCCTGGTTCTTGCTTTTCTCTTACTTTTATTGGTTGATTTTTTAGCATTTCTTCAACTATTTCTTCTTCATTTTCTACTGCTTGTAATTTTTCTTGTCTTCTCTTTTCTTTCTCTTGTTTTCTTTCTTGTCTAGCCTTTTTCGAAATTGCTAACAATTTTTTTGTATCCATTAAAACTATCTCCTATTTTCTTCTATCATCGCCAACACAATCAGCTTCCAATTTAGCTAATTCTATAAGTTTTGAGCTATTTGCATCATCCTTTTCTTTGTCTGCATCTGTGTATTTACTCTTCATAGCTCTTATTTCATCATAAAATTCTGTTTCTTTTGCATATTTCCAGAAATATTCTTGATATAATACATCATCAAAGTACCATGGCTTACAACCTAAATTATAATGTACTAAATTAATAGTTCCTTCACGTTTTCCCATTGCTGGCATTCTGTTCCACTCAAACCCTAATAGCTTTACTCTACCTTTGCACAATCTATTCATGTAATCTTGGTCTTGTGCAACTTCAAATTTAATTTTTCCTAACATATATAAGAATTTTTCTTGGAACTTGTATTCTCTTAAAGCTTTTAAATTCATTACAATAATTCCTGCATTGAAATAATTGTTATAATCTATTACTCCAACAACTTTTTCAACATACTCTTGGAATACAGGTATTGCTTGTACTGCACCGTCTGGAATTCCTGCAATTAAATTATCTCCCATATCTGTGTTATATAAATCTGCAATGTCTGCTAAAGTCACAGTATCGCTATCTATGTAAACTACTTTATCATATTCTGGATAAAGCTCTGGTATAAACAATCTAAAATATGTTGTATTTGAAAAATAGTTACGTGTGTATAATTTATCCTCAATCTCATGTAATTTACAACTTAAGTCTACAAATTCTATGCTAACATTTTCTGTTTCATATGCTTTTATTTTGTTTTTATTTTCTTCCGATACCTTTGTATATAATATTTTTATCTCGTATTTATTTTCTTTTGATGAGTTTTCTATAACAGATTTTAGTGCTACTCCTAGAAAAGGAATGTATCCATCATCTACTGCCATGAAAACTGGTACTATATTTTTGCTCATTTTAAAATTTTCCTCCTATAAAACTTGTTTTTAACTTTCTCCATTTTTCAGATAATATTTAATTCTATATTTCATTTTTATAAATATTTTTTTCTTCTGGAATTTACTTTTTCTCAATCATTTCAAATGTGCAACCTCTTTGTTCAAATTCTTTTTTCCATTTCAAATATTCATTTAGGTCATCATCAAATCTAAAGCATTTTAGCTCTTTATGAATTCCATCAATTTGCCATTGTTTAAAATTTTCTGTGTGTGGATATGGTTTATACATAAGCCTTTTACAGAAATGGCAAATTACCGTATCTTGTCTTCTAAAGCTTGCCTGCTCATTGAATTTTCTTGGTAATAAAAGTTTGCTAGTAGTACTCCAGAAAATAGCATCTTGGTCTGCAAATGGTAATTTTCTCTTTTTTATTAAAGCTCTTGCCTTTTCTAGTAAGCCCGTTTCTTTAATTTTATTTAAATTTAGCAATAACATTCCAGCGTTAATGTAATCTGGTCTGATTATTTTAGAGCCGTATTTTTCCTTGACAGCTGCATACTCATATTCTTTAATATTTGTGTTGTATAATTCTGCTATATCTTTTGCAGCCATCATATCTATATCTAAATATAAAAGCTTTTCTGGCATGTTTGGTACAATATCTGCAAACAACCTTAACAAAGTATAAGGAGTACAATATGCGTTTTCATTTTTTCCATGACCAAATTCTTTCTCATATATATCTGTAACATCTATTTTGGTAACTTTGTTCTCAGGATTCTTTGATTTTATTACTTTATTTAAAAAATCAATTTGTTCATCACTCATCGAAATAAAATCCGGATTAATTCTAGAAACATCCATTGTGTATATAAAACAATTTACCGCTTCGCTTGTTTTATTTGTAATAGATATAAGCTCTGTTAATGCTCCATCAAATACTTTATAATTACCACAAAAAAGTATATTTATCATAATCTTCCCCTGTTATTTTTCTTTATATACTAAATACTTTTCAAACCGTTTTAATATCTTTAAATGTGTCGTTTTCTATTATACTTCATTATTCAAATTTTTTCAACTTTTTTCGTCATCAAATTTTAGTATAGCAAATGACAGGGAAAACTTCCCTGCCATTGCGATATACTATGTGTTTATTATACGGTCACAGCTTGCTTTTGCTCATAAAGTTCAATAATAGAATTAAGCTCTTTTCCGCTCAGCATGCCTTTTTTCGTAAGCTCATTAACCAGCTCTTCTACCACTTCTTGGTGTTCGTCCAAGACCAGCGTTGCCTTTTTAGCCGCTTCTTCTAAAATTTTCTGGACTTCTCGATTCACAATTTCGGTAACTGCCGGAGTCTGCATCTGATAATCCTTGTCGTTCAAATAGATTTGGTTTTCACCAAGCCTACTGGTCATACCATATTTGGTTACCATTTTAAACGCAATTTTCGTTGCTTTCTCCAAGTCACTCTCAGCCCCTGCATTATTTTCAGACTTCATAAAAACCTTTTCAGCAATTCGGCCAGCCAACAAATCTGCAATCAAATCCGTAAAATACGATTTATCCTTATTTACAGTTTTATCAGTCGCGTCAGTCACTGTCAAGCCAAGATAGCCTTCAGCAGGAACAATAGAAATAGCAATTGCCTTCCGGTCAATCAGCTTATCAGAAAAACGCTGGACAATAAAATGTCCAACTTCATGGTAAGCTGTGCTTCGTACCATTTCTTCAGACATATTACGAAATTCTTCGAAGTTTGCTCCAAAGTTTTTCATAATAGATTCACGGTCAACGCGATCTTTACCACTCATACGTGCAGTAACCATAGACACATCAATCAAGTCCTTCGTGCGGTCTGGATTGCTTGTGTTGTAGTTGAAACACGAAGAGTAGAAAATAATCATTTCGACCATCTTCTTAGAAATGCGAACTCCATGGAATTCTTCCAACTGCCTAATAGATTCCTTCAGCATGTCGTAGACTTCCGTGGTACGAGGTTCTCTTACCGTGATTGTCTTAAATCTGCGCCTCAAAGCTCCTTCCATGCCAAATGTTTGTGCATATTCTTCATCAGTCGTTGCACCAATGACAATTGCATCATCGCCAGCCAGAATAGGCTTAAGTGCATTAGACAAATCTTGCTTTTCATCCTTAGAGGTAGCACCAGCGCCAACAATCATGTGAATCTCATCGATAAACAGGATAACATTGTTATGTTTTTTCATCAATTCAATGAGGTCCTGAAACCGTTCTTCTGCCTGTCCTCTCAAAGTAGTGCCAGAAATGATGTTATTCACGTCCAAAGAAAGAACGATAAAATCATTAAACATTTCAGGGCATCTCTGATTAACAATGTCAGAAGTCAGCTTATACACGATGGAAGATTTACCAACGCCAGGTTTTCCCACAAGGATTACATTGCGTTTTGTTTTCTTCATCATGTTGCGCCAAATTTCTTCACATTCAGCATCCCGTCCAAGAATTTCACAATTCGGATTATCAATAAATTTACTGTTCAAAATTGTTACACATCCTGTAAGAGACGTCGGAATATAAAATTCCTGTTTCATGTTGGAAGTTGCTTCATTGTAGTTCTTTTGGAATTCCGAAATATCAGTATTCCATTCTCCCAAAAGTTCCATCATAGCTTTAGATAAGTTTTCGGAAAAAGAAATAGCAATGTCTTTAAATGTTACCCATTCACGTTTTTCTTCTGTCACAATCTGAATTGCATAGGTAAAAACATCTGCCAGATCCTGTGAAAAATCAACACCTCCACAATTTGTTCCACATGCATCAACAATGCACGAGGTAAAGATATGAACGTCATCTTTTTGGTATGCTTTACTTTCAGTAAAACATTCCGTAGTCTTTGTTTCATGTTCCGAAGAAAATACAGCATCAGTGCTATTTTTTTCTGTCTTGTTTCCATCCTCATTTGCATCTTCGCAGTAGCAGTTTCTAAGAATCCGTTGCACATCATCAGAAATTAACTCCAGCTTACAGCTCGAAGATACTTCCATTGAAGTGGCAAAAAGCCGATTCAAAAGAAGCGCATCAAACAGTACTAGTGTGTTCATCATCCCAGGTTCAAATTCTTTAGTAATTGCTATCATCTGATGGATGACTTCTTTCACTTCTGTAGTCAGCTTGATACCCATAGTACATACTCCTTTCTACTATGATACGCTTTTCATTATAACATCATATTTTGCACTTTTCAAGCTTACATCTCCAATAATTCGACATTATTTGACTTTTTTCTGAGTTTAAAATGACTATTTACTTTTTCTAAAATATTTTTCTCTTTTACTCTTTCAATTCTTTTGCTAATTTTCCAATTGCTTTTGTTTCGATTCTTGAAACATAACTTCTAGATATCCCCATCATCTTCGCAATTTGCTTCTGCGTTTTTGGTTTATCTCCATTTAAGCCAAAACGCAACTCAATTATAGTTTTCTCCCTATCTTTTAAAATTTCTCTAATCTTTTCATATAATCTTTTTATTTTAAATTTTAAATCTACTTCATCTTCAATATTTCTCTCATTGTTCTCTAAAACCTCTTTTAACGTTACAGTATTATCATCTTTATCTTTTCCAATAGTATCCTCCAAATAAACTTCTGCTCCGAGTTTTTTCGTGCTTCTCAGATACATGAGTATTTCATTGTCTATGCATCTAGACACGTATGTAGAAAGCCTTGCCCCTTTCTCAATTTTAAAACTATTTATTCCCTTTATCAAACCAATAGTACCAATGGAAATTAAGTCTTCTTGGTCAACGTTTGTAGACGCATATTTTTTGCATACATGTGCCACCAACCTTAAATTTCTTTCTATTAATATGTTTCTCGCTTCTTCATCGCCTTCAGACATTCTTACTAAATAAATTTTTTCTTCTTCTGATGAAAGTGGTTCTGGAAATAAATTATTGTTTGAAATATAACCTACAACAAACACTGCTGTTTGTAAAAATTTTAAAAAGCCCATTAAAGAAATGGTTAGCATACACGCACCTCCATTTTCGGTTGAAAATTGTAAACATTTTTAACCATCACTATAACACAATATATGAAAGAAAAATAAATAACGTGCATGACCACTTAAAATAATACTTTTTCGCAAAAAAAGACCAATTCACATTTTTATAAAGTCTCGGCACATTGTGCTTGGTAAGAGCATCTTCGTACTTTTCAGAAGGTGCACATCCATTTTCGTTTAAAAATATTAATTGGTCTTTGTTTATTTTTTATTATACATTTTTTTTTAAATTTTTCTATTGTAATTTCATATTTATCTTTTCAATTTTTCTATTTATTTCGTCAATATTACAACCTTTTGCCGGTTCATCTGTTATGTTGTATTTTTCTTTAAGTTTAATTATTTTTTCCACACTTTTATCTATTTGATTTATGTCTATTTTTTTATTCTTAACATTCTTTTCTATTTTATGTATTGCGTGAATTACTGTGCTGTGAGGCGCTCCTATCATTATTATATCTGCTCCTGCTTTGCATGCTTTCATCGTGGCTTTTACATATCCATATCTTAAGCTTATTGCCCTCATCTTTAAATCGTCTGTCATTACTAGACCTTTGTATTGGTATTTGTTTCTTAAATAATCATTAATTATCGTTTTTGATAGAGATGCAGGATTTTTCTTATCTACGTCTTTTACAACTAAATGCCCTACCATTATAACTTCAGCATTTTGCCCAATTGCTCTTTTAAAAGGTAATATATCTTCTTTTTCTAAATTTTCAATTTTAGCGTCTATCACTGGCAAGAAAAAATGAGAATCTTTTTTTGTAAGACCATGACCAGGAAAATGTTTTATAACTGGAATCACTCCTCCATTAGCTAGTTCTTTCATTATTTGTATTCCATTTTTACTTACTTCTTCTGCATTTTTACCATAGCACCTGTCTCCAATAGCATGCCCATCCTCAAATCTCTGTATATCTAGCACAGGTGCATAATCCATATTAAAACCAGATTCTTTTAACATTTGTGCAGTTACCATTCCAGCCTGCTCTATTATTTCTATATTATCCTTTGCAACCAGCTTTCCAGCACTCTTTATGTTCTTTAACTCTCGAGGCATTCTATTCACTCTTCCGCCTTCTTGATCTATACTTATAAATAGCGGAATATTACCACTTTCGTGGTTTACCTTTTTAATTTCATTTATTAAATTTATCATTTCTTCATATGTGTCATAATTTTTCCTATAAAGAATTATTCCTCCAACTTTATATTCTTCAATCATTCTCTTTGTTTCATTTGTTATTTCTTTTCCCTGTATTTTTATAATCAACATTTGACCGATTTTTTCTCTTAATGTTAAATTTTTCATACTATCATCTCTTTTCTAATAAATTGTTCCTATATTGCATATATTATATCATCTGGAGGTAATTTATGAAATACTTTTACAATTTTTTAATTGGTATATTGATGGGATTCGGTGCTATTCTGCCTGGTGTCAGCAGTGGAGTATTTTGCGTTATATTTGGCATTTATGAAAAACTTGTTAATAGCATAATACATTTTTTTAAGGATTTTAAGACAAATTTTCTTTTCTTATTTCCAATTGGACTCGGCGGAATAGTTGGCGTAGTATTGTTTGGAAATGTTATAAAATACTTCTTTTCCTTATATAAATTTCAATCTTGCTATGCTTTTATTGGGCTCATTTTAGGAACCATTCCATCTCTTTTCAAACAAGCTTCTACTAATAAATATGTTGAAATAAAAAATATAATTCCAATGATTATTTCTTTTTTATTTGGAATTGCTCTAATATTTATAGAAAAATCTTTAAGTTTAGGCACTACAAATTCCGCTTCGTCAAGTTATTTATATTTAATACTTTCTGGTTTTTTAATGTCTGTTGGAATTGTAGTACCAGGAATTAGCAATACTGTAATTTTAATGTGTTTAGGAGTTTACACAACATACATAGATGCAGTTGCAACAATCAATTTTCACATTTTAGTTCCAATGGGAATCGGGCTTTTCTTTGGTTGTTTACTGTGGATACAAATTATAAAATATTTATTTGATAAATATCATCAAGCAACTTCATTATGTATTATCGGATTCACTCTCGGTTCTGTTTTCGTGCTATTTCCAGGTTTTGCGCATGGCATTGTTGGATTAATTTGCTATCCTATATTTTTTGTTAGTTTAATATTATCATATAAATTAGCTAATTTAGAAAATACAATAAGTACTTAAACTATAAAAAGGCATAAAACATTAAAATTTTATGCCTTTTTTATTATTTTTTTCTTCTTAATATCCACCCTTTTTTCACTTCAAAAGGAATTTCTAATATTACTGTCTGTCCCTGTTTTCCTGGATTTACTGTGTTTATCTCTTCGCTAGTTTCACTGTCATATAATTTTTCTATTGTAAATGCCTGTGGTTTTATTTCATTCGGAATTATCAATTCCAATGTGTCTCCAACACTTAATTTGTTCTTTATTTCTATTAATACTCTTGAATTTGCTGATTTTTCTTCAAGAATTTTGCCTCCAAATTCATAATCTGGATTATATTGTTTTCCTTCGTATTCTTGGAAATCTCTATTATTTCTGTCATTAAAATAGAAAGTTGTAAGTCCTCTAGTCTTTACTTTTTCAAGTTCTTTCAAATATTTTGTATAGTCATATCCTTCTGGATTTGCCATGTAATCGTCTATTGCGTTTCTATATACATTTACAACAGATGCTAAATAATATTCTGTTTTAAGTCTTCCTTCAATCTTTAAGCTATCAACACCCATTTCTATTATTTGTGGAATTTCCTTTATCAAGCACAAATCTTTTGATGATAATATGTATGTTCCATTTTCATCAGTTTCAACTTGCATTAGATTTCCCGGTTTATTCTTTTCTTCTAAATACATATTATATGCCCATCTGCAACTTTGAGAACAATCACCTAAGTTTGCTGACCTGCAAGATAAATATTCGCTTAAGAAACATCTTCCAGAATATGCCCAGCACAAAGCGCCGTGTATAAACATTTCAACTTCTAAATCTTCTGGCTTATTCTTCATTATCTCTTGAATTTGGTCTTTGCTTGTTTCTCTGCCTAGAATTACTCTTTTAGCTCCGTTATCATACCAAAACTTTGCAGCATGATAGCTTACAACATTTGCCTGAGTACTTACATGTATTTCTATGTTTGGAGCAATCTCTCTAATCTTTTGAATAACTCCACCGTCAGAGGCAATTATTGCATCAACATGTACTTCATCTAGCATTTTTACCTGCTTTTCTATTTCTTCATAATTTGTGTCCCATGCATAAATATTTAGTGCTGCATACACTTTTTTTCCAATGCTGTGTGCATATTTTATTGTTTTTTCCAAGTCGGTATCATCAACTTCCGCTCTACTTCTAAGTGAAAGTGAAGCAGTTCCGCAATAAACTGCATCGGCTCCATACATAAATGCAACCTTAGCTTTTTCAAAAGACCCTGCTGGGGCCAATAATTCTGGTTTTTTCATTTCATAATCTCCTATTATTATTTCTTTATTCTATCATACTTGAGCTGTAACTATTTTTCAATTCTTTTCTTTGTAATTGCCAGTCCATCTCCAACTTCCAATATTTCAGTTTCAAGTTCTGGGTTTTCAGTAGTTTCCTTAATATACTGTCTTAAATGAGTAACAGCTGTACGTTGTTTGTGCTTATTGTAATCACTCATTACATAACCTTTATACAAAACGTTATCTGCAAAAATAATTCCATCATCTTTTAACATTCTCAATGCATGCTCCAAGAAAAATGGATATTTTCCCTTAGCAGCATCTATAAAAACAACATCATATTTATCATTCATAGTTGGGAGAATTTCGACAGCGTCTCCTTCATAGATGTTTATCTTTTCTTCTACTCCAACCTTTTTTATATTTTCTTTAGCTTCTGCAATTCTTTCTTCATCTCTTTCAATTGTGTCAATCTTTCCACCATCTTTTAAATATTCAGAAAAACACATTGCAGAATATCCAACAGCCGTGCCAATTTCAAGTATTTTTTCTGGTCTTTTCTCTGTTAAATATTTATCTATAACTTCTAAAGTGTCATCCATAATAATTGGAATATGTCTTTCAAGTGCATTTTCTTTTATTTTTAGTAGTTCATCTTTGTTCATTTTACTTTTCCCTCTTATATATTATCTCAATTCTTATAAACTCGACATTAATTATAACACTAAATGCACCATTTTAGCAAGTTTTTAAGGGAATTTAAACTTTTTATGTAAATTTATATAATTTTGCACACCTCTACCTTGATTATTCCTACATGTCTTATCTCTAACCTTTTTCCTCATAAAATATTTTTTTCCAAATAATATATGATATTTGGAACTTCATATTGTATATATAAATTTTATATATAGTTTACTTTAATATTTTCAATTTAAACTTTTTCATTCATATTAATATAATTGTTTCCTTTCATTCACCATAGGATTATAGCTGAAGTGAGTCTTTTGTCTATTTTTAGTTATAAACTTTACCGATTCAAAAACGATCTTTGAATTTTATAATTGCAAAAAGAAAGCAGATTATTCTACTTTCTTAATTGAAAAATTTTTTCTATTTTCTCATACTTTTTTCCTTTACTTCATATCAGACCATGTTGATGGTAATAAATCTTTTAATGTTACAATTTTATTTTCTCCTATCATAATTTCACATTGCAAATTCTTATGATTCATTTGATAAAGAAACTCTCTACACTTCCCACACGGTGATACTATTTTTCCTCCTTCATATACTGCGACTAATTTTTTAATTTCTGTTTCTCCATTGAGTATCATATTAGACATTGCTACATTTTCTGCACATAGACCTAATGAGCATGTTGTTTTTATAGATCTACCCATATATACCTTACCAGAAGATGATAAAATAGCTACTGCAACTTCACTTATATAGGTGTGTTCCTCAACCTTTTCTTCTTTCGCCAATTTATTAGCCATTTGATATAATTCTTCAAACTCCATAATTTACTCCTATTTTACAACTATATTATTAATATAATCATTGCCTTTATAATAATTTCCATTAATAATATTGTTTATTATCTCATTTATTTCATTTATATTTTCATCATGCACAAAAATTCTTGATGAACTTTTTGAACTACATGAATTTAATGAAATTTTCTTGCTTCCATATATTTTTGTAAGGATTTGTTTTTTACTATTTTTACATTCATATTCTTTTACATTATTTATATCTTTTATAAAATATTTTTCTTGACAATTCTTTGGACAATTGTCACAGCATACGGTAACATTCTCTTTTATACAATACTTCATATTTATAAGTGGTATTCTTCCATAAACTATTTCTTCAAAATTACCATAATTTTTTTCTATCAAATTAATTCTTTCATCATTTCCTAATTCTATTGATGGTGTAATAATTTGTATTCCTAACATTCTTAAAACTTCACAAGAATTACTATTAAAAATATTTAAACTATAATTTCCAATAAATATGTAATTATTTTTATATTCTTCAATTAAATAATAATCACTTATATTAGACAAAACAAAACCTTTTATTTTAAATTCTCTAAGAATTTTTTCAATTTGTTTTTTATAATCTTTTATACCATTTTGTAATATTATTAATGGTGTTTCTATAAAAAGCTCAAACCTATTCTCTAAATTTTTTATAATATTATAATTATTTTCAAATTCATCTATTGGTATATATATTCTTTTAACTTTATCTGATAATACAGAATAATCTTCTTTTTCATTCAGGTGTTCAAATGAGATTACAATTTCTGTCTTTCTATTATTATTATCACTAACTATTTCTAATTGTTTTTTGTCAATCTTTGTTTTAGCTATATCTATGTTTTCAAACTTTGTATCCACAATAAAATTATTATTAGACTTTTGAGAAAAATGTGCATTAGATACTCCTCTACTACTCATTTGTTTCAACTTTTTATAATCATCTCTATCTATTACATATTCATTATCAGACAGTGCCAAATCAATGTATTTTCTATAAATTCTTGTAACTTCTTGTATATAATCTATTCCTCTTGTTCTTCCCTGAATTTTTAAGCATTTTACACCACATTTAATTAATGATGGTATATACTCTAATCCACACATATCTTTCGGTTTTAGTACTTTACCATTTCTGGTTATCTCATTATTCTCTATTAAGTCATATTCATTTCTGCAAGAGCCTACACACATTCCTCTATTACCTGCCAATCCGTATTCAACACTTGAAAACAAACATTGACCTGAATATGAAATACATAATCCTCCATGTATAAAAGTTTCTATTTCTATGTTAGACTGTTTACAAATATTTTCTATTTCTTTCATTGAAAGTTCCCTTGATAAAATTGCTCTTTTATAACCTATTTTTTCAAGCATTTTTACTCCATCAATATTTGTAATTGTATTTTGAGTACTTGCATGAATATCTAAATTTGGATATTTTTCTATTAGTTCTTTGCCTAAACCAATATCTTGAACTATAATCGCCGAAACTCCTGCTTTATATGCAAAATTTGCTAATTCTAATGCTTGTTTAAATTCTACATCCTTAATTAATGTATTTAAAGTAAGATTTGTATTAACATCATTTTTACGACAATATTTTATTGCCTCTTTTAACTCGCCTAATGTAAAATTATTATCCGTATTTAAGGTTCTAGCATTAAACTCTTTTGCTCCCAAATATACACTATCTGCTCCATTCTCAACTGCAACCTTTAAGCATTCCATATTTTTAGCTGGTACTAACAATTCTATTTTCTTCATCTTCTACACCTCATTATTAATTTTTACACAAAATCAACATTTGTATCATTAATAATTACTTTTTCATAATCAATAGTGACAGTTAATAAATCATAGTCATTTTCTTCTAATTTTTCTGCTTTTTCAAAATTATTAACCAACCATTTTGTTCCATCTTTAATTGAATTATCAATTTTTTTTAATAATTCTACATCATCTATTATTCTTCTACTATTTATTAACGCCTTTAAAGCATCTGTATTTTTATCAATATTTCCAGCTTCCCAATATCCGTCATATATATTTTGATTATTTATAATAAATTCAATTCCTTTTTTAACACTTTCTATACATTCTTTATTTAGATTAATGCCTCTAACAGCATCTGATGTAGTTCCTATTCTACTTCTAACTCTATCTACTTCATGCCAGCCACCATCTGGCATTTGTTTTTCTATCATCCAATTAATATCCCTGTTCCAGAATTCCTCTAGTTTTTTTGTTTGCTGTTCATTAAGAAAATTATATTTTTTATTAAAATCTAATATATAATATTCTGTTTGCATCAGATAATGTAATCTATCTATAACTCCATGTCCAAATGCTCTATTTATATTATAATGCATATCATGATTTTCAATAATATAATCTACACTCTTATTTACTGAACATATAATCTTATTTATATATTCTGAATTAGAATTACTTTTTTGTATTACAAACAATGACCATAATAGTCTATGTATATTTACAACTGTATCTCCAAAATTATGATGTTTATTTCTATTACCCCATTCTCCATTTTCTCTTTGTATATCTATAATCAAATCACATACTTGTTCAATTCTATCTACTATTTCAAATTGTAGAACAACTCTCCATATATGATGAACTAAATTTAAACTTTTATTTTCAAACACATTATTATTTTCTTTTAGATAATTATAATATCCTTTGTTAAACTTTGTAACATTTTCAAATTTATACATAGTTATCTTTCTCCTCTATCAATATCTTCTATTTTAGTAGGTTCAATTCTTTCATATCCAAATTCTATCTCATTAGCTGGAATAGTTTTACTAATTGTATGTAATATTTTCGCTATATTTTGTTTGTATTGTTCTTCCGAAATATTTGAAATTCCAAGCCAATCAGGATGTTCAGAATTATTAAATTTTTCTATAGCTGAAGAAATTCTCGTCATTTTACTATAATGACTACATTTTGTTATATTTGTTTTTGCATTTTCTTTAATTGCCGGAAACAAAATACTTTTTACTTTTCCTGTTGTAGTCGACGAACATCTTGCCTGTTCAATAAATTCATTTCTTGTATATCTTTTTTTTTTCTGTCGGTTTAGCATAACCAAAAATTTTTACATCTTTAAATCTTTCAGGGTATATTTGCATTGTACCATATCCAACATTTACTGTACTTGACATACTATGTGCTTGTAATTGACCATTACTATCAATCTCTAGTAATAATCTATCATTATCAATAAAATTATACTTATCACTAGCAAGAAGATTGCATAATAATGTTGTTTTTCCAGCTGCTTTTTCTCCTGGAATTAAAATACATCTTCCTTGCTTATCTGACACAGCTGCCGAATGTAAAGCTACACGTCCCAAAGCTAAACTTTTTCTATAATATATTTCTCTAACAACTCTATATAGATTGTCTTCTTTCCCTTTTCTATCTCCATACAAAAAATATGAATTATTTTTCAAATCTTGTAGAATATATTCATCATTTAATGGTATTCTATATATTCTCTTGCCTTCTATTTCTGCTTTTTTTCCATAAACATGTTGTTCAGGAGTTCCACCATGTATTACAATATCTTGACCATTTTCTGATATCATTTTTGCATTTGCATCTAAATCTTTTTTATCTTTAAAGAAAATTTTTGTAATATCATATTCTATTCTTTTGCCTGGCTTATCTTCAAATGAAATAAATCTTTGTATATCTTCAAAAATACTTTCATCTTCTGCTTCAATAATAAACTCGAAATTATCTTTGTAAAACTTTCTAACAAAAACTTTTCTTTCTTCACTAGAATCCTTATTCATTTTTTCACCTACTTTAATTTTCTTTTTATACTTTCACAAATTAGTTTAATTACTTCATCTGAATATTCCTTATTATAATAATTATAATGAACATTTGTTATTTCTGATAGACCTGTTACCATTGGAGAATAATTACTATTTTTATTTAAAAATATTTCTATATCTTTCTTATTTGCTGATGCCCATCCGAGCTCAACGTGTACTCCTCCTGATGCTGGAACTCCTGGAATAACACACAATAAATCACATTTTTTTATTGTTCCAAAATCTATCTTTGTACTTTCCTTGTCAGATGTATATTCTTTTCCATAATTTTCTCTTTCTACTGCTAAAAAGTAATCTACTCCCATTTTTTTTATTTCTTTTGTCAATTTTTCAAAAAAATCTTTATACTCTTTTTTTACTTTATATTCTTCATCACATAATTGTGAATATGGTGTTGCTAAAAATACTAACATCTGTAATCTTTCTCCTATTCATAAAATTTGTCTGGAAATTCCCTAAAATTATTATTTTTTCTTGACATTTTTCTACATATTGGGCATTCATCTTCTTCAAAATCCTTCAAATATTGTAATACAATTTTTGTCGTTCTCTCTCTACAAGATTTTATTGACTCAACGTACTCTTTTTTCTTTTCGTTTTTTTCTAATCCATCTATATAATCATTTCTACTATTTGGGTCATCTATTTGTACGGCTAACGCTGCATAGCACATTTGATTAAGTTTTGCTAACGTTGCTTCTGGATCACATGTCTGACCAACAACATCCCATCCCATCTTATTATAAAATTTCAATTCTCCTTTTGTTTCTATTCTTGGCCATCCATAAAATGTTACATATGTAGCATCTGTTTTTACTGGAAAATTCATTTTACTTGCAGCATCACATAATCTTTTTGTTAATTGAGGACAAAATGGTTCATACATTTCTGCATTATGGAATGATATATTCTTATCCCAATGAATATTATATCCAGACATTCCAATTAAATCACCTAAAACATATACTGAACCTTGTGGCATTTCTGGATTAATTCCTCCTACTACAAAAGTTCCAATAACTTTTGTTACTCCTCTATTTTTTATTGCCTCAATAGTTTGTTGGAAATTAATTTCATTTGATGGAACTTTTTGTCCGTTAAATCTTCCATAAATAACTAATACAGGAACATCATATACATATCCCTCAAAACATCTGTCTACTGGTCCAAATGATGTATCAATAGTTACCCTTTTTAAGTTAAATTTTTCAATCATTTCATCATTTCTCATAATTAATGCTACTTTTGGTTTAAATTCACTCATTTTTTATTCCTCCTTATTTTCAAAAAATAATGTTGGTAAATAATCATCATGTACAGATATTCTACCATGTTTTTCAATGTTAAATTTTTTCTTTGGTATTTTCTCATTATATCTTGTAGGGCAATATGGATCTCTTTCAGTTAATGTTCCATACCACAAAATTCTTCTATCATAAACTCCACCTTTGCATTTATCTTTGATAATGCAATTTTCACATTCTTTTGGAATTTCTGCATCTTCAAATGCATCAAAATAAATTTTTGATAGTACTTTTTCATCTTTTATATTATACTTATTACTATATTTTTCACTTATCAAATATGTTGAAGGACATATTTGTCCATTTGGTAAAATTCTAATACTCCCTATGCCTGTATTTTCCTTTATATCCAAATCATTTGTATATAAATTTCCAATTAAAGCATCACTTAATCCCTTTATTTTATATTTTTCATTTATATATTTTAAAGTATCATTTAATGTTTTATAACTTAGCATAAATCTTTTATTGATTTCTTCTTTTTCACTTACAGGTCTATATATATTAAGTCTTAATAGTGCATTATATTTTTTTGCAATTTCAAATAATCCATCAATATTCTCTTTCTTCATAGTGTCTTCAAATCCTACAAATACAATTGTTACTTTTTTATTGGTATTCTGTAATAATTCTAATGTTTGAATTGCCCAATCATATGCTTTTGGTTGTCCTCGAAAATCACAATGTCTATCTTTATTTACAAAATCCAATGAAATATCAACTTCATCCATAGATTTCATAAATATATCCATAAATTCAGAATTTTCTAATATTCTTTTCGAAATATATCCATTCGTTGTTACAGACTGCGTAATACTAGGATAATTTTTTCTTACATATTCGATAAAATAGAAGAAATCATCTAATATTGCATTTTCTCCTGTTCCATAGTTTATCGAATCTATTTGTTCATGATTTTCATCAACAAAATTTTTCCAATCAACTATCGAAACATCCTTGCCTTTTTCTCTCGTTTCTTTGCTATAACAAAATTGGCAATTCATATTGCACAAGTTTGTTAATCCCCAGCCAATATTAAATTTCTTCATAAAAAAAATACCTCCATTTGATTTATTATATATCAAATGGAAATATTATACAATTTATATTTATTTATACCAAACATAAAATTTATTTATATACTTTTACATTTTTTATTGTACTTCTATAACATATTGTAAAAAACATTTACATGTTTTTGATAATTCTTCATCCTTTGTAATTACATAAATATCAAAATATGGCAAATTGTTATCAAGTGGAATTTTTTTCATAAATTCATACTTTTCTACCATTCTTTCAAATAAATACCCTATTCCTATATTTTGTCTTACCATTTCAACTATCATTTCACTTGTAGTCGCTTCATATAAAGGTTTAAATTCTACTTGATATTTCTTATAAATTTTTTTCAACTCTTTTGTATTACTAGAAGAGACACTTGGTACAATTATTGGTATAGATTGTTCATTTAGTAGCCTTAAATTATATTTTTTATTTAATAATTGAGTTTGACTTTTATTACAAGCAAAGACACATTTTTCCCTTGAAATTTTTTTTACAATAAAATTATTCATATTATCAAAAGGTGTACTATCTATTATTAGGTCTAATTCGTTATTTTTTAACATTTCAAACAACTCTTTTGTTGGTTTACTAACTAATTTTATTTTAATTTTAGGATAGTCTTTATTAAATTTTTTTATTTTATCTGTCAATAAAAATATACTTATATGAGATGGAACACCTAAAATAATTTCACCTATTTCAATTTTATTAAATTCTTCTAGTCTTCTTATTCCAGTTTCAATTCCATTTACCGCATTCTCTATATAAGGCATTATTATCTTCGCTTCCGAGGTCAATTTAAGTGGCCTTGTGTTCCTTACAAACAATTTTACGCCTAGTTTTTCTTCTAATCTTTTTACTTTGTAACTGACTGCAGGTTGCGTTGTATTCATTTCTTCTGCAGCTTTAGAAAAATTTCCATTTTTCATTACAATATACAGCACCCTATACAAATCAAAATCAACATCTTCTACTAAATTACTATACATCTTTCTATTTCCTAATCTTCAAATTTTAAGTCCTTATAGTCATGTATATCAAGTCCGTATTTCTTATAAATTTCACTTACTTTATCCAAAGATAATTTATCCTTATCAACTTCTAATTTTTCTATCATTTCTTCTACTTGTTCTTTACTTTTTCCTTCTATTTCAAGATAAGTTGGAATCATAGGCCATGAATCAATATCAAACTCTATATTTCCTAATCTATATATAGTTCTTTTGTTTTCTTGGTACATACTATGTTCATACCCTAACATATTCAATATTTCATCGGTTTTTTCAAAATCTGACACTTCCACTTCTAATTCTTTTACACTACCTATTTCTTTTTTAGCAGATTTGTCCTTAATCGTTAACGTTGTTTTAGTCCCATTTGTCCTTAATCTAATAAATCTTCCTCTATATTCTTCGTGAAAATTATATAAATTTCTTTTTTGAAAAAAGTCTCCCTCTTTAACAGCCCCCATTTCCAATAGTTTTTTTTCAATTTTCATAACATCAATATCTAATACTGTTATTTCATATTCATTTTCCATTTTACTATTTCTCCTTTATAATAATAAATTAAATTCTTTTATCTTAATATTTTTCAATTTTTCACATAATAGTGACCTTTAATTACAATTTTTTTTAATTATTTCTATTTGCCCATAAAAATTATCATCACTCCATCTATTAAATGTATAGTTTTCGTCTCCAATTCTTTTTAAATTCACCATTTCATTTATCGTAATATATTTCACTTCACTTAATTCCTCAATTTGTAAATTATAGTCTTCCACTTTATATTTCACTTTTACAATATAATCATAACCAAAGTATTTATTTTCTTCATCACTACTTTTATATATTCCTGTTAAAATTATATTCTCATCAATTATATTGATTCCAAGTTCTTCCTTTACTTCTCTCTTTAACGCATCTTTTGGGTCTTCACCTGCTATAATATGCCCACCTGTTTTTGACCATATATTAGGATTTTTCTTTTTATTTGACGAGCGCTTTTGAAATAATACTTCTCCTTTTTCATTTATAATCCAACAAGAAACATGTCTATGCCATAAGTTGTTTTCATGAATATATTGTCTTGTTTCTTTCTCTCCTGTTAATTCATTATCTTCATTAACTATATCAAGTATTTCCATATTTACTAACATTCCCTTCTTGCTTTTTATTTTGCTAAAATTAGAAACTATATAAAATTTTTTAGCCTTTATTGTGGTTACTATAAATTGTTATAATACTTTCAAATATAAAATAGACTATAGCTTATGTCGGAGTATGTAGTAAATAGTTACTGCTATTTTATAATTATATTATATCTGCTCCGGCGGCAATTTGTAATTGCAGAAGATGCACCTTTTTGCTTCTGTTTGTGCTTTCCCGTCACTGCTCCGAATATTCCCGGAAGAAATCGGTCAGCAG
>ENA-ORSB01000556-ORSB01000556.1-human-gut-metagenome-genome-assembly--contig:-NODE-556-length-43392-cov-10.427879_pt1 | contig 43392 bp, 29 predicted proteins | sample MGYA00242180_ERZ509144 | MGnify/ENA primary metagenome ERZ509144 (study PRJEB26280, sample SAMEA2338661) | human gut metagenome | biome: human gut; feature: human-associated habitat; material: faeces...
AGTCCGAACGCACCTGTCGGGGTGTCATGCCCTTTTGAAAGATTTCCTGAAACAAAATCACTCTCCACCACCAGTTTTCCGTCTTTGTAAAGGAATAAATGCTGGTTTGTCAGATTGATCTCAACATAAGAATCACCGTAATCATGCTCGCCATGACTGTTTGCCGTTGTGAGATATACCGGCTCTCTCTCCACATCTTTTCCGGCTTTTAAGTCTGCCAGAATCTGTTCTACTTCCCCTCCGTTATCGATTCTCCAGCCATAAAAACCACCGGTGATCGTAACCGTCGTACCGTAGGAAGTCTTTAACTCTTTCGGTGAATAGGCAGTATTATATTTCTTTGCCAGTGTCTTTACAAAGGCAAGGACTTCTTCCTCATCAATGGAAACTTTTTCGTCGGTTCCCTCAGAAAGCCAGGTACTGATCGTTGTTCCATCCAATATTTCCTTATCATCCCCAAAGTCATATGTAATCGTAACACCGACATACTGGTTTAATGCATCGATCAAAGCCAGCAGATCTTTATCATCATCTCCGATTGCAGGCTCTAAATAACAGCCGCTCTGCTCCAGATCAACGGTTTCATCCAATACTAAAACCGCATCACTTACCGCTTTCCTGACTTTTGCGTTATCGACCTGTGTTCCATAATCAGCCGGTACAAGCGCATACCCGTTTTCTCTTGTATAATCAGAATAAGTCGCATCCACCGGTGTGCGCTGATCTTTCATACATGGTAAATTTCTGACTGCCTCATCCAGTTTCTGTTCATCATAAGATACAACCTTTGCCAGTTCAAACTCCTGCTTCTGGAACATCAGGATCAGCCACGCAAAACCATTCTGCTCCTCTAAAAGTTTCTCTATTTCCCCCTGAAATACCGGCTCCATATCAATATCCGAACCTGCAATGGTTCCATTTTTATCCTCGCGTGCAGTAACTGTCAGATTGTAATTTTTCATCTCAGTCCGGATCGCATCCTCGACTTTTTCCACATTGCTGCCACCGACTGCAATCCCATCAATAGAAGTTCCAAAACAAAAATGACTTTCAAAATAAATCGCAAACCCGACATAAATCACAGCAATCGCCGTCATAACACATGTGAGCACCAGTCCTGTATAATTTTTTGCTGACGCACCTCCATGCATTTTCCGCTTGTTTTTCTCTTTCATTTTTCTAAATATCCTTTCATCCTATGTGTAAAGATATGTTGTATTGCATAAAATATGCTAACGGACACCTACTCTATTATAATATCCGGCAAGGTCTTGTCAACAAATTGTCCAAATCGTAACATTTAATTAAGAATTCGTTCTTTTTTCGCATTGATCTGTAATAAAAATTACCGTCAAACTCCCCAAAAACACCCGTCATAGCTTAAAGTTTTCTTAAATTTTAAATAATCTTTCTTAAAATAAGGAAAAGGGAATTGTTTCTAAAAAAATGCTGTGCTATAATCCCTATCGTTGAGATTAATGAAAAGAGGGTGAAACCGTGAAAACGAAGACACGCGATGCGGTCAACGCATTTATTGAGAGAAACAAACATGCTCTTCTTCTGCTTTATTTCATGATTTATCTGCCATGGTTTGGTCATTTAGAGAGAACCGTTACCACGCATTTTCATGTGATCCATGTTGCACTCGATGATTATATTCCATTTTGTGAATATTTTATTATTCCATACTTTTTATGGTTTGGATATGTTGCGTGGGGACTTGGTTACTTCTACTTTAAAAATAAAGACGAATATTTCCGTTTATGTACCATGTTGTTTACCGGAATGACGATCTTTTTAGTCATCTCCACCATTTATCCAAACGGACATTATTTAAGGCCGACTACTTTTGCGCGGGATAACGTGTTTGTACATATGGTAAAATGCCTCTACGCAACGGACACTGCGACGAACCTTTTCCCAAGTATTCACGTTTACAATTCCATTGCAGTCAATTTAGCCGTATGGCACAGTGAAAATTTCCGCGATAAAAAGGTCATCCGTATTGGTTCTGCTGTTCTTATGGTAAGCATTATTTTATCTACCATGTTTTTAAAACAGCACTCCGTATTTGATGTGGTTACCGGAATCATTATGGCAGTCTTCATGTACATGCTTGTCTATGTACAGAATCCGGCACGCATGACGGCCGGTGAGCGCAAATATGAGCGCAAACTTCACCAGATCTAAATACAAACGTTATGTTTCCTGAATATTTGATTCGTTTTAAAAAGAGTCATAACCGATTTTGCCGGTTATGACTCTTTTTCATTCAAATTTGGAGAGCCTCTAAATTTTTCTGATTTTCACTCTATCTGAACCTTTACAGCTCACACGCACATCCGGCTGCATATTTTGCACAGATCGTCATTGTACTCTCATCATACATCATGCGCTCTGTCCGCTGGATCGGTGTATACTCCCTTACATCCTTTGCAATATGATCTTCGGCGACAACCGCATCAAATTCATATCCATCTAAAAATGTGCCGACTTTACCAAAATAACTGCCGCCTCCGGCTGTCGCTAAATAAAACGCTTCCGCAAATGTCAGCGGCTTACTTTTCTCATCAATCAGACGCCAGTACATTTTTGATACCTGTACCGCTAATGTCAAAGCTTTTGCCATGGAAAGTGAAGATCCGCCCGCCACGTCGGAACCAAGTCCGACCGCAATACCTTCCTCTAAGAACTTTCGGACCGGTGCAATGCCGGAGGAAAGATTTAAGTTCGATTCCGGGCAGTGTGCCACATAGACACCGTGTTCTTTCAAAAGATCCATCTCATCCTCACTGTAAATACAGTGTGCCATGACTGCCGGGTGATCCTTATCTCCGAACATATCAAAAACAGCGTAGGCATCTGCATAATTTTTCGCTGCCGGGACAAGCTCTTTTACCCATGCGACTTCCGATGGGTTTTCCGACAGATGCGACTGCACGCGGAGTCCTGTCGTTTTCTGCAGTTTTGCAAGTTCTCTCATCAGCTCATCCGTACAGCTTGGAATAAAACGCGGTGTTAAGATCGGGTTTGTACGCTCATATTTTCCGGCTGTCTCCTCAATCCACTTTTTCGTATCTTCTGCCGCAGCAGACGCATCCGCCTCACAGAGATTCTCACCACCGTTACGGTCCATATTTACCTTGCCAACATAGCTTACGATCCCGCTCTCCTCCAAAAGATCCATCAAAGCAACGGTTGCCTCTCTGTGAAGTGTCGCAAAAATGCAGGCACGCGTTGTCAGACTGTGCTTTAAATCAGACACAAAACTTCCATATGCTCTTTTTGCATAGGAGATATCCACATATTTTGCCTCTTCCGGAAAAGTATGCACATTCAGCCAGTCTAAAAGTTCAAGATCCATGCCAAGTGCCCGGAACGTATACTGTGGTGCATGCACATGCAGATCCGTCATTCCCGGAAGGATGATCTTATCACCATAATCGGTCAGCGGCAGTGTTTCATACTGTTTCGGCAACTTTTCAAATGCGCCGCGGCAGATACCGTTTTCACATACAACATAACCACCCTCTATACTGCACAGTTCCTTGTTTTCTCCTGAATATACGATATTTCCCTTTAAAACAAAACTTTTCTTTTCCAATATGTTCTCTAATCCTTTTCTTATTGTCTTACCATAATTTTAAAATCTGAATTGCAGACTTCATTACCTTATACTTCACGTCTTCCAATTCTGACGCTGCACATTTTAACTCTTTGCGTATCTCAATATGCTGCGGGCAGTGTTTTTCGCATTTTCCGCAGCCGACACACTGGGATGCGCTTGCGGTGTCTTTCCGGAATGCCGTACACTGTAAATAATCTTTCCGTCCTGATTTTTTCCCTTCCGAATACATCGCATTATAACAGCGGAATGTTCCCGGAATATCCACTCCCCTCGGACACGGCATACAATACCCACATCCGGTACAGCCGACTTTGACATGCTTTTTGATCTCTTCTTTCACCTGTTCGATCAGTGCTGCGTCTGATGCCGTCAGACAGCCCACATGGGACTCAGATGCCGTCTTTAGGTTCTGCTCCACCATTTCCATGGAATTCATCCCGGAGAGCACACAGGTTACTTCTGGCTGGTTATAGAGCCATTTTAAGGCAAGCTCCGCCGGTGTACGTCCTTCCTTGTCAGCGCGGAACAATTTTTTTGCTGACTCCGGTAAAAGATTTACCAGTCTGCCTCCGCGAAGAGGCTCCATGATGATGACCGGAAGTCCTTTTGCATTTGCATAGCGCAGTCCTTCCACGCCTGCCTGTGAGTATTCATCCATATAGTTGTACTGGATCTGGCAGAAATCCCAGTCGCAGGCATCCACGAGCTGTTTGAACATCTCGGTATTTCCATGATAGGAAAATCCGATATTTCTGATCTGACCGGACGCTAATTTTTCCTCGATCCAGTCCTGCATGCCGATCTTTTTTAATTTTTCCCAGGTCGGTATATCGGTGAGCATATGCATCAGATAATAATCGATATAATCGGTTTTTAATCTGCGCAATTCCTCCTGAAACATCTTTTCCGCACCTGCGACAGACTTGATCAGATAATGTGGCAGCTTTGTCGCCAGATAGATCTGCTCCCTGCAGTGGTTGCGGTCTAAGATCTCTCCGACTGCTGCCTCATTGCCTGCATAGACATAGGCAGTGTCAAAGTAATTAACACCTGCTTTGATCGCCGCCATCACCTCTTTTTCCGCCTTATCAAGATCGACACTGCTGCCGTTTTTAGTAAAACGCATACATCCATATCCTAAAAGTGAAACATGTTCTCCCTTTGGAGAAGTACGATAAGTCATTTTATCAACAGGCACTTCGCCTAAAATAGAAGCCTCAGACGCATTCGACTTCTCGCCGGATGCACAACCATACATTGCCACCGTAGATGCAACTGTACTAACACCCACAATTTTTAGAAATTCTCTACGGTTCATTTCCTTTTTGTCTCTTTTGTCCATAGTCTTTTACTTAACCTTCCTTTATTTACTGTAAACCACCACTATAGCCTGATCATCAGTTAATGCAAAGTTAATTAGAATTCATGAAATTCCTTGCAACACAACCTTAATAATCAAAACAACTTTAATTACAGAAAGCAAATCACTTTTTAATTCACATAGATCACTATTGAAAATAATTATTTAAACAACTGTATCATAGGGCGGCCTATCCAAACCTGCGGTTGTTTCAAGCCAAAAATAAAAGCAACTGTAGAAGCACAATCAAACTGCATCATACTTTCATCAAAAATTCCTCCTTTTTTTACATTCTTTCCAGCAATAATAAATGGAGTTTCCATTTCTTGCATCGTTTTTCCACCATGCCCCTTATTTATTCCTCCATGATCGGCTGTAACAATAATAATACTATTATCATAAATACCTGCCTCCTTGATAGCATCTACTATCCGACCTACATATCCGTCTAATTCTTTCAATTTTGCATAATAAGCCGGAGTATCATGTCCATCCACATGACCTACATGGTCAGGATTATCAAAACAAATTGCAGTCAAGACCGGCTTCTTTTCTGTAATATACTTACATGCCATCTCACATAGAGCAGCGGGATATAGATTATAGTCAGGAGCCTGCACATGATAATTCAAAGCCAAAGTATCTACTAGATATTTAATACCATCCCACTCATACAACACTCCTATTTCAGCATCAGGAACAGCTTTACGAAGTTCACTGAAAATAGTTGGAAATATATGATGCTCATTTACTACACGTGAAGGAAGTTCGGGAGTTTTAGACCCCCATTCTGTATATCCATGGAGTTCAGGTCCTGCCCCCATAAACATAGAAGCCCAGTTTACTGCACTTGAAGAAGGAAGCACACTACGTTTTTTCAAAGTATAGCAACCTGCATCCATTAAAGTTTTAACATTTGGCATCTCAGCCTTTTCCACACTATAAGCCCCCCAACCGTCAAGGCCAATCAAGAACACATGGTCGGCTTTCCAATTCTGAGCAAAGCAAGAAAAAGTAAAGAATGCTATCAATATAGCAAATAAACGATTTTTTTTCATAGCAACTTATATTTTTCAGTTATACATATTATCTTAACAATTCTCCACACTATGAAATGATTGGATACTCTCCATCGGATAAACTTCCACTTACACACAATATTTCATCAAGAAAGGTGGAAACGATATCTAATCCCAATATTGGGAGATATCCCTATAATATGAAAAATTAAAAGATGAGCAAGCGCTGGTTTCCTTTCTCCAAACGCCTGCTCAGTTCAAATAGAGACATAAAAGCTGATTTCCATCACAGCTCCATCATACCTATTATCTATTTCAGACAAGCCTTCATTGCTTTAATGATCGCTGAGTCAAACCCTTCGTGATCCAATTCATTAATACCCTTGATAGTCATACCACCGGGCGTACACACCTTATCTATTTCCACACTGGGATGAGTATCATTATTCAATATCAAGGAAGCAGCCCCTTTCACAGATTGAGCAACCATTTTCTGTGCATCTTTCGGATAAATTCCTAATTCAATACCTGCCTGCATAGCTGCCTGAATATATTTCAAAACATATGCGATACCACATGAAGTCAAAGCCGTAGTAGCAGCCATCTGACTTTCAGGAATAAGAATAGCCAATCCTAATTCATTAAAGATATCCAGCATCAGTTGTTCTTGTTCCTTACTGGCGTTACGACTGGATATCAAGGTCATACTTTCCAGCTGAGATATAGCAGTATTGGGAATCAGACGGAATATAGTCTGTTCCGGGCCTACACTCTTCACCAATTGCTCAAAGGTTACACCGCCTGCGATAGAAACTAATACTTGTTGAGGAGTCAAATGAATCACACTCAATACCTGATCTATCAACCACGGTTTTACAGCCAGAATAACGATATCGGCATCCTTTATCGCTTTCGGGTTTTCCGTTGTTACATTAATCTCCGGATAATCCGCCTGTAGAGTTTCCAGACTTCCGCTGAACGGATCGGCTACTGTTACATCACTCGCAGGAATGATAGTGCCTTGGGCAAGGCCGCGAGCAATAGCCCCTCCCATATTTCCCGCACCAATAATTGCTACTTTCATATTATTAAAGATTAAGTCTATAGCTACAAAGATAAGGGAAAAAAAGGAGAAGAACGTATTATGAAAAGCTAAAAATAAAATTACTTTGAAGAAGATTAAATCAAAAAGCCTCGCCGGAACCGAAATGTTTCCTGACGAGACCTCATTTTCTTTCGTAGATTATTATCCCTTTTGAATCTCCAGCTTATACCAACACTTTACGAAAGCGTTCAAGAAATTCATCAGCCTCTGCCATAGTAAGGCACAAAGGCGGAAGCAGACGAATCACATTAGTACCACTGACTCCGGTAAATACTTTCTGTTCGAACAGCAAACGCTGACGCAATTCCTTAATCGGTTCTTCAAATTCCATACCGATCATCAAACCTTCGCCACGCACCTCTTTAATCTGTGAGAATTGTTTCAATTCTTTCAGCAGATGAGCACCTACCTTGGCAGCATTCTCTACCAGATTCTCACCTTTCATAACATCAAGCACCGCGATAGCAGCAGCACAAGCTAGGTGGTTACCACCAAAAGTGGTTCCCAATTGTCCATATACCGGCTTGAATTTCGGACTGATCAGGACACCAGCCATCGGAAAGCCATTACCAATCCCCTTTGCTACCGTAATTATATCGGGACGGATACCTGCATGTTGGTGAGCAAAAAATTTACCGCTACGCCCGTAGCCGGATTGTATTTCATCCAAAACAAGGGCTGCATCCACTTCTTCGCAAGCCTTACTCAGTTCTTTCAAGAATTTTACTTCCGGAACCTGAATACCGCCTACTCCTTGAATACCTTCAATAATCACCGCACAGACATCTCCTTTTGCCAATTCCGCTTTAGCTGCTTCTATATCGTTCAAAGGCAGATAAGTCACATGCCCATTGTCATTGATTGGGGCTATAATTTTCGGATTGTGGGTTACCTCCACTGCCAGTGAAGTACGTCCGTGAAATGCTTTGCAAAAAGAAAGCACACGGTTGCGACCATTGTAAAAAGAAGCCAGTTTCAACGCATTTTCATTAGCTTCAGCTCCACTGTTTATCAAAAACAATTGATAATCATCATAACCCGAAAGTTTCCCTAAACGGTCTGCCACTTCCTGCTGTAGCTTGTTAACCACCGAATTGGAATAAAATCCCAACTGTGCAACCTGCTTGCTTATCATTTCCACATAATATGGATGTGCGTGACCGATAGAAATAACCGCATGACCACCATACAAATCAAGGTATTCCGTACCTTGGTCATCCCATACATGACAACCTTTTCCTTTGACAATATTTATGTCAAAAAGAGGATATACATCAAATAATTTCATAAACTCTTCTTTATTAAAAAGCAGACGGTTTCAACCTCAACCCTACGGTTTCTTCCAAATTGAACATGAGATTCATATTATGAACCGCTTGTCCGCTTGCCCCCTTCAACAAGTTGTCAATGCAAGAGATAACCAGCAGCTTATCGCCATGTTTCTCCAAATGAATCAAACACTTGTTGGTGTTCACCACCTGCTTCAAATCTATATTTTTGTCTACAATATGAACGAAAGAATCCTCGGCATAATAGTCTTGATACATCTTCACCAGTTCTTCCAGTTCCACCTTGCATTTGACTACCAGAGTAGCAAAGATACCACGCGGGAAATCACCCCGGTAAGGAATAAAATCTATTTCAGCATTAAAGCTGTTTTGCAACTGTTTCAATGATTGCTTGATTTCGGGAACATGCTGATGAGAAAACGGTTTATAAATGCTCATATTATTATTACGCCAACTGAAATGACTGGTAGCACCCGGTTTCACCCCTGCCCCTGTACTTCCGGTAATGGCATTTACCATTACATCCTCGTTCAGTAACAGATGTTTGGCTAACGGCAATAAACCCAATTGAATACAAGTGGCAAAACATCCCGGATTGGCCACGTGCTTGCTATGGCAGATAGCACGACGGTTCAGTTCCGGCAAACCATAAATGAAGTCATGGTCATCACTCTTGATACGGTAGTCCATACTGAGGTCTATGATTTTCAAATCCTCGGGTACATTGTGACTATCCATAAACTTCTTTGTATCTCCATGAGCCGTACAGAAGAACAATACATCAATCTCATCCAGAGGAAGTTCGTCTGTAAAAACCAAATCCGTTTCACCATAGAGTCCCTCATGTACGTCGGTAATCTTATTGCCAGCGTTACTGCTGCTATTTATAAACTTTATGTCTACATCAGGGTGATTAATCAGCAGACGAATCAATTCGCCCGCCGTATAACCTGCCCCACCGATAATTCCTGCTTTAATCATACTTATTAAATTTCTTCGTCCTTGTGGTTATTATAATAAACACGCAAAGGTGTAGAAGTCACTTTGATAAAGCCTTTAGCATCTTCTGCTGTCCATCCCTTCTGCATTTCACCATATTCACCAAATTTGGTCTTCACCAGATCGTCTTTTGATTCAACACCCACAGTAGAGAATGAAAGCGGACGGAGTTCCAAGATAGCTGTACCATTTACATTACGCTGAGACTCCTGCAACATTGCCTCAATATCGCGCATTACCGGTTCCAGATACTGACTTTCATGCAAGAACATTCCGTACCAATTGGCAACCTGGTCTTTCCAATATTGCTGCCACTTGCTCAACGTATATTTTTCAAGGAAACGATGGGCACCGATAATCAGCATAGGAGCAGCAGCCTCGAATCCTACACGCCCTTTGATACCGATAATGGTATCCCCAACGTGCATGTCGCGGCCGATACCGTAGGGCGCACCGATCTCCTCCACTTTTTGAATAGCCTTGATAGGATCATCAAACTTCTCGTCATTAACAGCTTTCAGTTCACCTTTTTCAAATGTAAGACGAAGTTGTTCGCTTCCTTCCTTGGTCACCTGTTTTAAATAAGCACTTTCGGGCAAACCCTGCGCAGAGTCCAATATTTCCCCACCGCAGATAGAAGTCCCCCAAAGACCTACATTATAAGAATATTTCAATTTTGTAAAGTCAGCGGCAAAACCATGTTCGTTCAAATAATCGATTTCCTGCTGACGGCTTAATGCCATGTCACGGGTCAATGTAATGATCTCAACTCCCGGAGCCAGTACCAAAAAAGTCATATCGAAACGAATCTGGTCATTACCCGCACCAGTCGAGCCGTGTGCGATAGCGTCCGCACCTATTTCATTAGCATAACGCGCTATAGCCAACCCTTGGAAGATACGTTCAGAACTTACAGAAATAGGATAAGTACCATTACGGAGCACATTACCGAATACCATATATTTCAAGCTCTTCTCATAGTATTCCTGGGTCACATCCAATGTCACATACTTCACAGCACCCAGTTTGTAAGCGTTCTCTTCGTTCTGCTTCAGCTGCTCCTCACTGAAACCACCCGTGTTTGCACAAGCTGCATACACTTCATACCCTTTTTCCTTAGCCAGATACATTACAGTGAAAGAGGTATCAAGCCCCCCGCTGAATGCCACTACTACTTTTTTCTTCTTTTCTTCCATAATGATATTATTTTAATTGAGAATTAAAAATTGAAAACTGAGAAATAAGTACATGAATGCGCAGCCATCTTTTAATTCTTAATTTTTAATTCTTAATTTTTAATTCTTAATTTTTAATTTATTAAATAGTGTCTTCTTCGTGCAAAGCCGGATCGTAAAGCATGGCTGTACAAATACAGAACTTACGGTTCTTCGCCACTAATATATCGTGATTGATACAGCCTTCACAACCTTTCCAAAAGGCCTCATCATCAGTCAGTTCATTGAAAGTTACAGGAACATATCCCAGTTCTGTATTCATTTTCATTACCGCCGCGCCACTGGTCAGACTGAATATCTTTGCTTTAGGCCATCGTAGACGTGCCAATCGGAACGAAGCCGCCTTTATACGCTTGGCCAAACCTATTCCACGATAATTAGGATGCACAATCAATCCCGAGGTTGCTACATATTGCTTGTTTCCCCATGACTCAATATAGGTAAATCCTGCAAAATCATCTCCACATAAGGCAATAATCGCCTTTCCTTCTTTCATCTTTGTAGTCACATATTCATGTGTGCGTTCTGCAATGCCTGTTCCGCGTACCTTAGCAGCTTCTCTAATAGTATCTAAAATTTTATCAACGTAAACTTCATGTGAGGCATCTGCCACCATCACATCCACTTGTTTAGCATCCATCTCCTTTTTTATCTATTATTATATTATTGTATATTCGGTATAATCAATGAAAGTGCATTCTTCACTCCCGCTCTTGTGCAACCTTCACGAATGACAAGCATAATAGTATCATCACCAGCAATAGTTCCCAATATTTCATCAAAGTTCCGGTTATCAATATCATAAGCCAAACTACTAGCATATCCGGGACGAGTCTTGATTACTGCCAGATTAGCCGAAAATTCAATGGAAATAAATCCATTATGCATCAACATCTCACTGGCCGAATGTTGCTCAGTCATACGTTTGTACATGGTATTGTTTGGTAATACATATACATAATTTCCGTTCATACTGGCTGCCTTCGCCACTTTCAACTGCTTCAAGTCACGAGACAAAGTAGCTTGGGTCAATTGGAATCCTTCTTTCGCCAATTCCTGCAACAACTCTTCCTGGCTACCTACTTCCTTACTCGAAATAATAATCTTAATGGCATCAAGTCTGCTATTCTTGCTCTTCATACTGCATAATTATTCTAATTCGGCTGCAAAATTACAGAATATTCGGGAATATAGATACAAAAAAGAGAATATTTTTGCGACTTTATGCATATTTTCAATAAAGCTTTTATCTATCATCCTAAGAATAAACCAAAATCATACCAAATTTTTCTTTTCAATGCAATCTTCTTAAAAAGATGGTAATATTATGTTTTACGACAGGTACAACCAAATCCAACAGTTATAATATCAAAAAAACAAGGACGACTTTCGGGGAATAAACTATTTTTGCATCACTATTAATTCCTTAAAATCAAAAAATAAAGGCATGGAACACACTTATTTCTTTGCGGTAGACCTGGGAGCCACCAGCGGACGTACCATCTTAGGTTGCCTGGGAGAAGGCAAAATGGAGTTGAAAGAACTGACTCGTTTCCCTAACCATATTATAGAAACCGGAGGACATTGTTATTGGGATATTTATGCCTTATACAATGAAATTATCAAGGGACTGAAAGTGGTAGCCAAAGACAATCTGCCTATCCAGTCTATCGGTATTGATACTTGGGGGGTGGATTTCGTATTAGTGGGCAAAGATGGAGAGTTACTCCGCAATCCTTATTGTTATCGCGACCCTCACACAATAGGTGCACCCGAAGAATATTTTACCCATATTCCCCGTGAACGAGTATATGACATCACTGGAATCCAGATTATGAATTTCAATTCCTTGTTCCAATTATCAACACTCCACCGCAATCATTGCTCGGCCTTGGAAGCAGCAGATAAAATACTGTTTATGCCGGATGCTTTAAGTTATATGCTGACCGGTAAAATGGTAACAGAATATACCATCGCTTCTACTTCCCAGATGTTGAATCCGCGCACCAAACGCTTCGAAAAGGAACTACTGGATGTAGCAGATATCAAGGAAGAACAGTTCGGTCGTTTCGTTTTTCCAGGGGAACCTATTGGAGTGCTGACAGAAGAAGTGCAAAAAATTACAGGTCTGGGAGCTATTCCTGTTATTGCCGTTGCTGGCCATGACACAGGTTCAGCCGTAGCTGCCGTACCGGCACAAAACGAAAAATTCGCATATCTGAGTTCCGGCACGTGGAGCTTGATGGGGATTGAAGTGAAAGATGCTATTATAAATAAGGAAAGCTTTGAGCAGAACTTCACCAACGAAGGAGGTGTGGAAGGAACGACCCGGTTCCTGAAAAATATCTGTGGCATGTGGTTGTTGGAACGTTGCCGCAAAGAATGGGAAGCAACCAACAACTATTCTTATACAGAACTGATAGATGCAGCCCTGGCAGTTCCCGCTTTCCGCAGTGTCATCAATCCCGATGCTCCCTGCTTCGCCAATCCGTCATCTATGATTCAAGCCATCGGACATTATTGCAAAGAAACCAACCAACCTGTACCACAGAGTTATGGCGAAATCACTCGTTGTATTTTCGATAGTCTTGCCCTGCGCTACAAACAAGTATTCGGCTATTTGCAACAAATGGCCCCGTTCCCCATCGAAAAGCTGCACATTATCGGTGGAGGCTCACGAAACAATTTGTTAAACCAATTCACTTGCAACGCAGTGGGCGTACCTGTTATAGCAGGTCCCAGTGAAGGAACAGCTATCGGCAACATTATGTTACAGGCAAAAGCCAACGGCCTGGTAAGCGATATTGCGGCTATGCGCCAACTAATCAGCACTTCCATAGAAACCGTTTCTTTTGAGCCCCAGCAAGCAGAAGAATGGGAAGAAGCATATAAGAAGTATTTAGCTCATTATAGAGAAGATATTTAATATTCACCTTGAAATTTATTCATTAAATAAACAAATAATATCATGAAAGAAGAATTGATTAATAAAGCGTATGAGATTGCAAAAGAACGTTATGCCGCTGTAGGTGTTGACACAGAAAAAGTAATGGAAACCATGCAGAATTTCCATCTGTCACTGCATTGCTGGCAAGCAGATGATGTAACCGGTTTCGAAGTTCAGGCAGGTTCATTGACCGGTGGTATCCAGGCTACAGGTAACTATCCCGGCAAAGCTCGCAACATCGACGAACTGCGTGCAGACATTCTGAAAGCTGCTTCATATATACCAGGTACTCACCGTTTGAATCTGCACGAAATTTATGGCGACTTTCAAGGAAAAGTCGTAGATCGTGACGAAGTAGAACCCGAACATTTCAAAAGTTGGATTGAATGGGGTAAGGAAAACAACATGAAACTGGATTTCAACTCTACTTCATTCTCCCATCCCAAAAGCGGTGATCTGTCTTTGTCAAATCCCGATGAAGGTATCCGCAACTTCTGGATTGAACATACTAAACGTTGCCGTGCCGTAGCCGAAGAAATGGGTAAAGCTCAAGGCGATCCTTGTATCATGAACCTGTGGGTACACGATGGCAGCAAAGACATCACTGTAAACCGCATGAAATATCGTGCTTTGTTAAAAGACTCTCTGGATCAGATTTTCGCAACAGAATACAAGAACATGAAAGACTGTATCGAATCCAAAGTATTCGGTATCGGACTGGAAAGCTATACAGTGGGGTCTAATGATTTCTATATCGGCTATGGCGCCAAGAACAACAAGATGATTACCTTGGATACCGGGCACTTCCACCCGACAGAAAGTGTTGCAGACAAAGTTTCTTCTTTATTGTTGTATGTTCCCGAACTGATGCTGCACGTAAGTCGCCCCGTACGTTGGGACTCAGACCACGTAACCATCATGGACGACCCGACTATGGATTTGTTCAGCGAAATCGTTCGTTGCAACGCCTTGGATCGTGTACACTATGGACTTGACTACTTCGATGCTTCCATCAACCGTATCGGTGCATACGTTATCGGCAGCCGTGCAGCTCAGAAATGTATGGTACGCGCTTTGCTGGAACCGATTGCCAAATTGCGCGAATACGAAGCAAACGGACAAGGATTCCAACGTCTGGCTCTGCTCGAAGAAGAAAAAGCTTTGCCTTGGAATGCTGTATGGGATATGTTCTGCTTGAAGAACAATGTACCCGTAGGCGAAGAGTTCATTGCAGAAGTAGAGAAATACGAAGCAGAAGTTACTTCTAAACGCTAATCAATATCCAACCACAATATCGTCCTCTGTAAGGGTGGCCTCATGTATCTGCCCCTACAGAGAACGTATTTGTGGTTTTAAAGAATATAAACAATGGAAATCATTATCGGATTAATCATTATCGCTATAGGAAGCTTCTGCCAATCCAGTTCATACGTACCTATCAAGAAAGTAAAAGAATGGAGTTGGGAAAGTTTTTGGCTGATACAAGGTGTATTCGCCTGGTTGGTGTTCCCACTATTGGGCGCATTGCTAGGTATTCCCCAAGGAGGCAGTCTGTTTGACCTTTGGGGAGCGGGAGGTGCTCCAATGAGCATCTTTTATGGTATATTATGGGGAGTGGGCGGCCTTACCTTTGGTCTTTCCATGCGTTATCTGGGAGTAGCCTTAGGACAAAGTATCGCACTGGGTACTTGTGCCGGATTCGGTACACTGTTCCCCGCCATCTTTGCCGGAACCAACCTGTTCAAAGGAAACGGACTTATTCTTTTACTAGGAGTATGTATCACTTTGTCGGGCATTGCCATTATAGGATATGCCGGCAGTCTTCGCGCCAAAAACATGAGCGAGGAAGATAAACGCGCGGCAGTAAAAGATTTTGCTCTGACTAAAGGACTGTTGGTAGCCCTACTGGCAGGTGTGATGAGTGCCTGTTTCGCTTTGGGACTCGATGCAGGAACTCCCATCAAGGAAGCTGCGTTAGCTGGAGGTGTAGAAGGTCTTTATGCGGGACTTCCTGTAATCTTTCTGGTAACACTAGGCGGTTTTTTAACCAATGCCGTTTACTGTCTGCAACAAAATGTAGCCAACAAAACTATGAGTGATTATGCCAAAGGCAATGTATGGGTAAACAACCTGATATTCTGCGCCTTGGCAGGAGTACTGTGGTACATGCAATTCTTCGGACTGGAAATGGGTAAAAGTTTCCTGACCGGAAGTCCTGTACTGCTTGCCTTCTCATGGTGTATATTAATGGCTTTGAATGTTACTTTCAGTAACGTATGGGGTATTTTATTAAAAGAATGGAAAGGTGTATCCACCCAAACTATCACTGTTCTGGTAACCGGACTGGTAGTTCTTATCTTTTCTCTTGTATTCCCTAATTTATTCTAAAAGAATTATTATATTTGTAGCATACTGTTATTCAGAATAAAAAAATGAATAACAATACCCTATGAACAATCAAATAAAAGAAGATATGAAATCAATCTTAGACAATCGCCCCGAATTGGTCAAAGAGGTGAATAAAGTAGCCGAAGTAGCCGGATATTTGTGGCAAAAAGGATGGGCCGAACGTAACGGAGGTAATATCACCGTCAATATCACCGAGTATGTAGACGATGAAATCCGTCAGATGCCCGCTATCAGCGAAGTAAAACAAATCGGTGTAACACTGCCTCACTTGAAAGGCTGTTATTTTTATTGCAAAGGAACCAATATGCGTATGCGGGATTTGGCACGTTGGCCTATGGATAACGGTTCTGTCATCCGTATTTTAGATGATTGTGCTAGTTATGTCATTATTGCCGACAAACCGGTTCAACCTACTTCGGAAGTTCCCTCCCACCTGAGCGTACACAATTATCTCATTAGCATAGGCTCTCCTTATAAAGCATCCGTACACACACACCCCATCGAACTGATTGCCTTGTCTCACAACAAAAAGTTCATGGAGAAAGATGTGGCAACCAACCTGCTATGGAGCATGATTCCCGAAACAAAAGCATTCTGCCCACGTGGATTGGGCATGATTCCTTATCAGTTACCCAGTTCTGTAGAATTAGCAGATGCAACTATCAAGGAATTGGCTGATTATGATGTAGTCATGTGGGAAAAACACGGTATCTTTGCTGTTGACTGTGACGTAATGGCCGCATTCGACCAAATTGATGTTTTAAATAAATCCGCATTAATTTACATCGCTGCCAAAAATATGGGATTTGAACCCGACGGCATGAGCCAGGAACAGATGAAAGAAATGAGTGTGGCTTTTAATCTACCCAAATAATATTTTTATGGTCTTCCCCTAATGGGGAGATTTTGAAGATGATTTGAACCCACATGGGGACAAATCATCTTTTTTATTATCGAAGCTTAAAAGATAAATGAGATCCAGATTGCCACTTAAGCTTTTCATCACACGATATTCATCACAAATGAACAAGCATATAAAATGACCAATTTATGTTTTTATCTCATTATTCTATTGATTAAAAAGATTAACACTCCCTATACAGCAAACACTTCCTAGACAATCGCGTACTTAACTCATTGACAGTTTGAGTATCTTATGTTTTTTTTAGAACAACGAGTACTCTTTTTGGCTATCTTTGACAAAGACAGATTCACTAAACCTACAGAGATATATGAAAGCAAATAAATTATTCCTTTTGGCAAGTTTCTTTCTATCAAGCAGCCTGACACCTATAGCGGCTCAGAGTAAGAAAGAGAAGAAGCAACAGACAGAACAAGCTGTACGCGAAGCTGTTGACGCAAAGACATACAAAATCAATGTGGACCGGGTAATGCCTATGAAAGGAGGCAGCAAACACCTGACTTCCGATTATTCTTTAGAAATAAGAAACGATTCGGTTTATTCCTATCTGCCTTATTTCGGAGTGGCGTATAACGTTCCTTACGGGGGTGGAAAAGGATTAAATTTTAGTGCTCCTTTATCAGAATATACTTCAGCATATAATAAAAAGGGGAATGCTAAAATCACACTAAAAGTACGGAACGAGGAAGACAATTACCTTTACAATATCATCATTTATCCCAATGGCAGCAGTAACATACAGGTCACCCCTACAAACAGACAATCTATTTCTTTCTCCGGAGAAATGGATCTAAAGAAGAAAGAATGAGCCATAAATAAAAGGGGGTCAAAACTAAAACAACCTATCGTGCTATATGATCAGGTCATTTTAGTTTTGCCCCCCTGATTAAATTACAGCTATTATTTACTTATTTCTCTAACCGGCTAAAGAAATTCTCAATGGCTTCCTTATTGACAAAAACTCCTTTTACTCCGGTCATTTCCACCGTATCCATCAACAAAGCCAAGCCCTGATAACCGTTTTCATCCTTTGCCAATACTTCCTGCTGATAAATTTCAGCTGATTGGCAGGCTTTACCATCTTCAGGTAATTTCTCGAACCGACCAAGGTAATAATTGCCTTCAAAGAAATTATGTGTAGATTCTGTCAATTGGAATCTGCTGGATTCTGGAGCATAAAAAATATTTCCACTAATAAATGTACTATCCGGATATCCGCCCCATGAATCCAAAGTAATCATAGTACGATCGATATCAGCCGCAGGTTTACGGTTCACATGAATAATGTTACGGGTAATGCGACTGTCCTTTACAGGACCTGCCAGATGAACAGCTGGTGAGAACATCCCGGCACGAGTCGGTTCAGGCCGCACTCCGTCACCTATACTCACATTGTAACGGACAATAGTGCCCAAGTTACCTACATTAAAAGATGCGTCGGCCGTGCCGTCATTGCAAACCAATACTAAGCCACCATAGTTATCATGACTATAATTATACTGAATGACCGTTCCCCGGCAATTCCAGTCCGAATCAAACCCCTGTGCATCCCACGGAGCCTTATGACCACTTACCTCATTGAATTGCACCAAAGTATTATCACAACTCCACGGCCAAATACCTGCCGCCGCCTCTGTGTCAGGAAGCATATCAGGACAATCACGCATTACGTTGTATTCTATCAAGGTACTGTCACAACCGATAGGTACAATACCATCACCTGGTACTTCCTCTATCAAATTTCCCCGTATCACGGTATGCTTGCTGGGATGCCAGTTCTGCCGATCGCTATAAGCGGCCCAAATCATAGCATTACGGGTGCATCTCAAAATATGGCAGTTCTCTATGGTTAACCTATTGAATGTTGAAATTTTCTTTTCACCGCCATTCACTATATAAATACCGCACCCTCCGCCTTTTTCTTTTACCAACGAACCATTGACATCCCGTACAGTCACATTATTGACAACAATGTTCTGCGATACGCCATAATCCATACACTCTATCTTCAAGCCCGAACGATAAGGCAGAGGCTGTCTACCTGTATTCACGATTTCCAAATTCTGCATCGTTATATAGTCCGAATTACAGATACGAGCTGCATACAAGGAAGTATCATATCCCACAATGCAAGGTTTCCGTTCACCATCACCATAAGCATCTATATAAATACGATCTTCGGGTATACCGTGTCCGGTGATTTCAAGTTCGCCATTAAAAACCTCACCGCGCTTCAACAAAACTTTATTGCCCGGCAGTAATTTCACTCCACGTAGTTTTTCCAGACTTTTCCATGCTTCATCCGGGGCTAACCCACTATTATTATCATCACCGCCGGTAGCATCCAGATAATAGCACACTGGACTATCAGAACATGCTGCCAACAGGAAGGAAAATAAAAGAAGGATCATTGTTTTTCTCATTTCTCTTCCGTTTTTAAAAAGTTATCTATTTATTCCAGAAGTTGTCAGAACAACCAGGATTCACCACAGATTACGCAAATTCACACAGTTTTTTGATTTAAAGGTTGTTTGCCTCCTACTTCTTTGTGACAATCCATGTACCCTGTGATGAAAACCTACACTCTACATTACTTCCACAAGTCGTGCTGAACCAGTTTCTTGTTAGTATCCAGTTCGGCAGTTGGCAAAGGCCATACATAATCCCTCTCACCGTTGAACTTACGTGCTTCATAAGCCAAGCCATACATAGTGCGTTCATTCTCTATATTAGCTACCGCCTTATCCAATTCCTTCCAACGATAAAGGTCAAACAAACGCAAACCTTCAAAGGCCAGTTCCACACGACGCTCATGCTTAATGACTTCCAACAATTCATCTTTAGAAAGAGAAGTGCCTTCCACTTCCTCTACTGTGGGCATGTTCACATCTGCACGTTGCCGCACTTCATTCACTAAAGCAGTTACATCACTATAAGCATAGCCTCCTTTCTGTACCATTGCCTCCGCCAAAGATAATAAAACTTCAGCATAACGCACCACATAAAAGTCTTGTCCATTATCCCAAGAGTTAGAAGTATCCGTAGGATCAAAATACTTATAAACATATATGGTAGACAGGGAAGCGACAGCTCCACCATATACATTGGCATACGGATTTGAAGCCGAAGTATCTATACCTCCTTTACCGTTCCAAAGCATACCGGGAACAAACAAAGTACTATACAAACGTGGATCACGATTCTCAAAATGAGCAGGATTAGGCTTGCTAACATCCAAGCCACCCTCATTGTTTAATTCGGCTATCTTCGTATCGGTAGTCGGCTTACCGTCTTTGCAATAATAAGCATCCGCCAAATCTATAGTACCATTCATTGCTTCCAGCGGAGTATTCCAATGCGCATTAAAAGCAGCACCTTCACTCATACCCGGTCCTTCATAACGGACTGCAAAAATGATTTCAGGAGAAGTTTCTCCACTTTGAGTAAACAGTTTGGCATAACTCGGATCAAGCGAGTATCCCAAACCTTGCACCTGCTTATAAGCAGCAATTGCGTCATCCCATTTTTCATTATACAAAGCCACACGCCCCAGTAGGGAAGAGCAGCTCCTTTGGTGATGTGTCCCCGTGAAGACGCGTTTTGCGGAAGTACTTCAGCCGCGTCCTGCAAATCAGTCATAATATGAGCCACAATAGCTGCACGGTCCGTCTTTTCACATTCAGCCTCGTCAATGGTCAAAGGGGCGGTCAGGAAAGGAACATCCTGATACGTCATAGTCAAGTTTATATACATCAATGCACGTATGGTCTTTGCCTCAGCCTGATAAATCGCCTTTTGGGAAGCATCCATATCCACTCTATCAATATTAGCAATCAGCACATTACAACGACTGATCACTTCATAGCAATCTTTCCAATAACTGCCAATAATAGAAGAACTTGGGGTATGAATCCCCATAGCCATATCATAACCTTCCATCCAGCCACTCCAATTAAAATGACCGCCATTATCTGATATACAATCCATATATAAAGGGCCCAATGAATATTGGTCGGAATTATAAAGCTGATTGCTCTGCAAAGCATCATAACAAGATGCCAACGCCATCAAAGCATCATCCGGTGTCTGCCAAAATGTATTGGATGAAGATTCTGTCAATGAGTCCCTCTGCAAAAAACTGTCAGAGCAAGAAGTCAGCAAAGCTCCTGACAACAGAGCTAGCCCTATAAATTTATTAATTGATTTCATAGTTGTTGCTTTTAAAATTTAACGTTAACACCAAATGAATAAGTTCTTGTATTGGGATGCACATCATTACGGGAATCTGTGCTCAGTTTCTCAGGATCATAATCATCCAAGGAAGTGAAAGTAAGCAAATTAGTTCCTGCCAAATAGAGTCTGAGACTCTGAACGCCCAACTTGGTCAAAAACTCTCTTTGCCTGAAAGTATATCCAATTTCCAAGTTCTTCAGGCGCAAATAATCTCCTTTTGTCAGCCAAAATGAAGAGTAGTTATTATTAATAGTTCCTCCCAAACGAGGCATGCTTCCATCCGGATTACTTTCAGACCATCTGTCCAACCAACGGCTAGTCTTGTTTCCGCCATTGGAAATAGTAGTTTCATCCCAATTATAACGATATACACCTGCAATGCCTTGCCAAAATGTATTAACATCAAAATCTTTATAAGAGAATCCCAAGTTAAAAGAATACTGCATTTTAGGGAACGGATTTCCGATAACAGTACGGTCAGCATCATTTATGTTGCCATTATTATCTATATCTTCATACATGATATCACCTAATTGCGGTTCCTGGTTGTTTTGCAGAATCTTCTGTCCGTTCGCATTTACACGATCCAAATCTGCCTGGGTACGATAGATACCGATAGCTTTCAGCCCATAATAAGAACCGATGGCTTCACCTTCACGATTGATGGTATTATTACTTATATCTTCCACCCCTTTCATATCAGTAATCTCATTTTTCACGCCTGAAAGTGAGAAACCTGCCTGCCATGCCCAATCACCTTTTTGGTCGAAATAGTTAGCTGCCAATTCCCAACCACGGTTACGGACCTTTCCCGCATTCTGATAAGGAGCATCCAAAGATCCCAGGAAAATACCCGGCATAGCGAGTTTCATCAAAATATCCGAGGTATTTTTCTCATACCAGTCAAAAGTGACATTGATCTTTCCACCCCAAAAAGCAGCATCAAAACCAAAGTCTGTAATAGTAGTTGTTTCCCATTTAATGTTCTCATTAGGTATCTTGGCAGTCTTCATACCAATCTGTTTGCTATCACCAAAATAGTAACTACCACTAGCCGCCAATGTAGCCGCATAAGCATAGTTACCAATTTCCTGATTACCCAATTTACCCCAGCTACCACGCAATTTCAATGAGTGGAGGAACTTCACATTCTCCATAAATTTCTCATTTGTCATGATCCATGCACCCGAAAATGAAGGGAAGGTAGCATAACGGTGTGCCTTGGGCATACGTGACGAACCATCGTGACGGACATTCATCTCTAACAGATAACGGCCTCCGTAATTATAGTTCAAGCGTCCGAAGAATGACTGCAAGGAACTTTCTTCCGCCGATCCGGTCACATGATCATTCATAGTACCTCCATCCATTTCATAAATATTATCGGTAGCAAATCCCTGCTTGGACGCCTCATTCTTGTCCCAACGGGTAGCCTGGATAGAATGGCCTGCCAACAGATTGAACGAATGTTTTCCTACAGAAAAATCATAAGTCAGGATATTTTCATTAATATAAGTCGTTTCCAGATAATGATAATCTGTCAGTTTATTGGTACCGACCGTGGTCAGCGCATTTCCTTCAGCATCGTATCTTACATTATTCTTCGGATTGAAAATAGTCACATCATTCATATAATATTTATAAGCCAGGCTTGAACGGAATTTCAATCCTTTCATGATGTCAATCTCACCAAAGAATTTACCATCAAAACGATAATGCTTGTTATCCTTATATCCCATATTCAAAGCTTCAATCGGATTTTTGAATACGGATTGGGAAATATTGGGATTTCCATCCAGGAATCCATAATGTCCGTTAGAATAGCGTACAGGAACAGTAGGACGGGTAAACCAAGTAAGGTAGCGCATCAAACCTTCGCCGGTAACACTGGTCGTAGGCTCATCAATGTTCTGGCGGCTTCCCGAAAGATTCAATCCTAATTTTACAATACCCAACTGCGCATCCAGATTAGAACGGAAATTGAAACGTTGGTTAGCTGTCTCACGCAAGATACCATCTTGCTGGAAATATTGAGTGGAAATCATGTAATGTACTGCCTTACTACCTCCATTCACTGACAAATGGTGTTGGTGCATAGCTGCCGTACGGAACATTTCCTTAGCCCAATTGGTATTGGCAAAATGATCGGGATCTGATCCATTTTGCAATTTCTGTAACATATCATCCGTATATGCCTTGGAAGGCCAACATTCATTATACATCTTCGCCCACTCATAAGAATTCACATAATCGGGCAACACGGTAGCCTCCTGCAAAGCGATGCTACCAGAATAAGTAATAGTAGGTTTCTGCTCACCGCCTCGTTTGGTAGTCACCAAAATAACACCGTTTGCAGCACGCACACCATAGATAGAAGCCGAAGCCGCATCTTTCAATACAGAAACACTTTCAATATCATCAGCAGGAATTTCCGCAATCTGGCTCACCGAGCTTTCCACTCCGTCGATCAGGACCATCGGATCATTGTGTTCAAAAGTTCCCACACCACGGATACGGATTTCGGGACTGTCATGACCGGCCTGGGCACCATTGTTGGTCAACATAACACCCGGCAAACGGCCCTGAAGCATATTGGCAGTATTAGCTACCGGCATAGAAGCTACATCCTTGAAATTTACAGCAGCAACAGAACCCGTCAGATTTTCCTTCTTCTGCACACCATAACCGACTACTACCACTTCGTCAATCATTTCCGTATCTTCCTTCAGATTTACATTCAGTACCATATTGTCTTTCGAAATATGAAATTCCTGATCGGAATATCCTATAAAAGAAATGACAATAGTAGAATTAGAAGCCACCGAGAGATTAAAATTACCATCCAAGTCAGTTACCGTTCCATTGGTTGTTCCTTTTTCAACCACACTAGCACCGATGACCGGTTCGCCTGTGGCATCTTTTACAATACCGGAAACTTTAAACTTGTCTGCTTGCAGACTGGAAGCGCTCACATTCATCGCAGGGATGAAGAAGCAGAAACACAGCAATAGGCTCAGTACCCGGAATGTACTGGTTTCTGTCAGAGTTTTCATGTTCATAATACTTTTTTTAAAGGTCTAACAAATAAAGATAATTCGTTTTATTTGCCAGCAAAAGTAAGAGGAACAGAAAAGAAACAGGGAGAATTATTACCGGAAAAAGGCTGTTTATTCCCTATAGAGCCTATTTCCGGTAATAATCAGCCATCATACTTCATCATATACTCTGTAGGAGAAAGTCCGAATTTCTTCTTAAAGCAGGAACTGAAATATTTAGGGTCGTTGAAACCTACAGCATACGCCAAATCGGCTATACGGATTTTCCTTTTCTCGTCTATCAGCCGACAAGCCGCTTGCAAACGGACATTGCTGATAAATGCAGAGGGAGTAAGTCCGGTCAACAGTTTCAATTTATCTGCTAGTGTAGTCCGGGCCATACCCATCTCCGCCATAAACTGTGCATGTTCAAAATCACAATCACTCAAATGGGCATTCACACAATCCACCGCTTTCCGAATGAAAGCTTCGTCCATCGAGGTGTAATTTAATTCTTTGGCTTCAAAAACCAACTGCTTACGGAAATCCACCCCCATACGTTTGCGCCGTTTCAACAAGTTATCTATCTTGGCAAACAAGACAGAGAGGCGGAGCGGTTTACAGATATAACCATCGGCCCCAGACTCATACCCTTCCACACGGTCTTCATCACTAGTCTTGGCCGTTAACAAAATCAATGGAATATGGCAGGTCTCAAATTGAGTCTTCACCCGGCGGCACAATTCCATACCGTCCATTTCGGGCATCATAACATCAGAAACAATTAAATCCACTTCCTGTTTGGCAAGTATCTCCAAAGCTTCCGTTCCATTGGCGGCCTTCAGAATATGGTATTTGCCATGCAACAGACGAACCATCAAAGCCAATAATTCCTCATTATCCTCCACCAACAAAATAGTCGATGCTGCCGGTTTCTCTTCCAACATATCAATCTCCGAGACATTCTCCATTTCATCTGCCGATAAAATAGCATAGTCCACATTTTCGGTATTCTCGTCTACCTCATCCTCATCAAAAGCCTCACGTCTTATAGGAATTTCAACCACAAAAGTATTCCCTTCCTCCTTATCGCTAAATACTTGTATCGTTCCATGATGCAACAATACCAAGTCTTTAGTCAGTGACAAACCGATACCCGTCCCTATGGTATGGAATTTGCGATACTCCCCTTCATAAAATCTCTCGAATATATGATCCAACTTCTCTTTTGGAATCAACTCGCCGGGATTGTTCACACTCAATTTAAAAGTTCCCCTTTCCTCATCATGAGCCTGTGACACCACAATAGTTCCTCCTTCAGGAGTATATTTAGCGGCATTGGAAAGCAGATTGTACACCACTTTATCCAATTTATCCACATCAAAATATCCCGAATATTCTTCAGACAAATCAAATTGTATGGACAATTTCTGCTTTTTAACCAAAGGTGCGAAAGCCGACACTGATTTTTTCAAGAACATACTGACATTTCCATGCGAGACTTTCAGCCGCAACTTGCCATTCTCCACTTTTCTGAACTCTAAGATCTGCTGAATCAACCGGATTAACCGCACAGTATTATCAGCTATCACAGGACAAACCGACGAACTTGCCGGTACTTCTTGTTTCAGTTCATCCACCGAAGCCGATATAATAGAAAGCGGAGTCAGCAACTCATGAGTGATATTGGTAAAGAACTGTAATTTAGCATGATTGATTTCCTCCATTTTCTGCCGTTCTATCTTCCCCATCTCTATGGCCTGTTTCATCCGGATACGGTTTCTGACAATCCGATAAGTATACCATGCCAATGAAACGAACAACAAGACATAAAGGCAATAAGCCCACCACGATAACCAAGGCGGCGGAAGAATAGTTATACGCAGACATTTCATATCCGGAGACCAGATTCCATTCTGATTGGCTCCCTTTACACAAAAAGTATAAGTACCTGCCGGAAGATTGTTATAATAGGCAAACCGACGTCCAGCCTCAACGGACAACCATTCCTTGTCATATCCCTCCAACCGATATAAATAACGGTTCAACTCAGGATTGATATAGTTCAATATTGAAAAATCAAGACTGAAATTATTCTCCCGGTATCCTAATACAATTTTATCAATAAAATCAATAGCCCTGTTTGCAACAATCCCCTTTCTGATGGAAAGAGGGTAGGTACGTACCGATACATTATGTACCTTTATATCTGTAATCACTACCGGAGAATAAGCAGTATCCTGAACAATTTTATCAGGATAAAAGCTGTTCAATCCACGGAATCCTCCGAAGATAAGTTTCCCATCCGCCCCCTTAAAGCAAGAATTCCGGTTAAACATGTGATCTTGCAAACCATCATCTACCGTGTAAGTATGTATTTTCGGTGCAGCACCATCCAAAGGGATATCAATGTGATACATTTCCGCATTGGTAGTAAGCCATAAAGTATGCTCATCATCCTCCAGCATACTGAAAACAACATCTCCATTCCGGAAATAATCATTCAAGACTGAAACAAAACGATCATTCTTCCGGTCATACAAATCGAGTCCATTACCATTCGACCCCACCCATACTCTATTGTATCCATCCACACAAACACTCATCGCCCCGATAGTGGATAATGTACCATCCGAAGGCGTATAAAACTTAACCTTATATGTTTCTCCGGATGTATCTATCCGCCATACCCCTTCATTGCTAGTCGCTATCCAGATAAAACCATCTTGATCTTCCGCCATTTTGAAAATAGAAATTTGGGGCAATGCCTGATTTGTCAAAGTCACCAGTTCATTCAAAGAATGAAGCCTTTGTTCCGTATCCAAAATAAACACTCCCGAACGTGTCCCCAACCACAGATTCCCTTTCGAATCCTCCAACAAAGAATAAATACAAATATCACTCAGTTCCGGGTTGGTTACGGTATTTACCACGTGTGCTTTCCCGGCTTTGACGTTATAGAACCACACACCGTCATCCCAAGTGGCAAAACACAATTCATTTGTCCTTTTACGATAAATAATATCATTGACCGTCGATGTATATCCCATATTCTTCAATACAGGATGAGAGCGGTAAGGAACAATGGTATGCTGTTCCATATCATAAAAAACCAGACCGAATCCCATGATTCCCATCCACAGATTCCCATTATCCTCCTGATAGACACTGCGGACAGAGCTGGTAGGGCAATGCTCACGCAAAGCCTCCAAAGAATCATAATTAAACCGGAACTTATTTGTATTTACAGTACAAACACCTCCCCCCAACATACCCAGCCACATCAGCCCGTCTTTACTGCACAACAGAGAATTCACTTCATTAAAAGGTAAATCTCCTTGAAGGTTGCCCGGAACAATATTGGTAAAATTCCCGTCCCCCGATTCATCTTCCAAAATACTGACTCCACTGCGTGAACCGATCCAGAGCTTTCCGGAATTTTTATCCTGAGCAATGGCGTAGATAATATTATCCAACAGAGAATGAGAATTTCCCTTGATGTTCCGGAATGTTTTAAATGAGAAATGTTCCGGATCATACGGATTAATGAGTTTCACCAATCCATACCGCCAGGTACCGATCCAAATATTCCCGGCTTCATCCTGAAATATGACATGCGCCGAATTACCAGGGTTAATCCCCTCGTAAGTATGATACAATTCCTCTTGAGGATTATAACGCAGCAACCCCTGTTCCCAAGTACCAATCCATATTTGACCTTTCCGGTCTTCGACAACAGACTTTATATCCATAGTTTTTTCACAATCGAAAGTACGGCTGCCGGCTTTCCTGCGAAACAATCCTTTGTTGCTTCCCACCCATAAGTCCCCGTTGCTTGCATAAAGAATACTTTCCACATTGCTTACCTGTAACAAAGGACTGATTATTTTTTCTATCTCATCCGTTTCCTTATGCAATACATATAATCCATTGTGCGTACCTATCCACAAATTATTCTCCTTGTCTTCGGCCACCATGTTCACAAAACTATCAATAGAACGTCCATGATTCACTCCATCGGGTTTATATACCACAATAGAATACCCATCATAGCGCAAAAGGCCATTGTAAGTCGATATCCATATATACCCCTGGCTATCCTGAAATAATTTCCGGACTTCATTGGTCGGGAAATTCACCGAAGTGGAAATAGATTTAAAATGATAGGTATTGACCTTGTTATCAGCCCAAAGCCAAACGGGAAAACACAAAAGATATATTACTCCAAGAATATATTCACAGTTACGGTGTGCAAAGTGCATAGATTCAACTTTAAGATTTGATGCAATATTCGCAAAAAAAAGCATTTTAAGCAAATATTCCATAAGATTTGTTCTAAATTTCCCTCATCCGCATACATAAGAAACTAAAATTATACCTCCAGAAACACTTAGGACAAAAAGGTTAGAGGCAGTTAAGATAAAAAATTGTATATTTGCCGATAAGTGTGACCTAATTTTAAAACAGAGAAACATGCATTACAACGACCAAGGCGCTGATTTTAAATACCTAATTGTCAATGAACGTGACAAGCGTTTCGGCTTGTCGGTGACTACCGTCGGATTCCAGGCCATCAGGGCCGGGAGCGTTTATCCACCACGCAACCACCCGGACGCTTATTATTTCACGGCCCAGAAAGGACGTGTGCTGCATGAATATCAGTTGGTATACATTACTAAAGGACGGGGAACTTTCGCCAGCGATACTACTCCGTCTGTCGACATATCTAAAGGACAGATACTTTTCCTGTTTCCCGGACAGTGGCATACCTACGCGCCGCTGCAAAAAACAGGATGGAACGAATATTACATCGGTTTTGAAGGTCCGATTATAGACAATCTGGTAAAAAACAGCTTTATTTCAAAAGAAAACCAGATTTTGGATATCGGTATCAATGAAGAACTGGCCAGTCTTTTTGCCCGTGCACTGGAAGTAGCGGAAGCAGACAAGACCGCAGCGCAACAATATTTGTCCGGCATTGTTTTACACATTATGGGAGCCGTACTTGCTATCTCGCAGAACAAACGCTATGAGGTGGACAATGCGGCACAAAAAATAGAAAGTGCCAAAATCATCATGCACGAAAATGTGTACAAGGATATAGATCCGGAAGAACTGGCACTGAAATTAGGTATCAGTTATTCCTGGTTCCGCAAAGTATTCAAAGAATACACCGGCTATGCGCCCGCCAAGTATTTCCAAGAGCTGAAATTGCGCAAAGCGAAACAATTATTGATTGAAAGTTCCATGTCAGTGAAAGAGATATGCTATGAATTGAATTATACCTCTACTGAACACTTTTTCTCGGTATTTAAAAAACGTACCAACTTCACCCCTACCGAATATCGTAACTTCGGACGGGGAGGAAAAGAAAAAGAGAATGAAAACGAATAAAGGAAAAATGAGAAAAATAACCATCAATCTGGCTGCTGTGGCAGCCTTTTGCATTGTAGTCGCCTCACCCGCCTTAGTGAGCAGCAGTTGTGCTACTCCCCAAACGGAACAGGAAGATACCACTATCATACGAGAAGATTTAGGTATTACGGCATTGAAATACAGTAGTCCCGAAGTTCCCTCCAGCATTGAATTTTGTGGTAAAGTGATTGACTTGAGCCGCTTTGACCGCCACGAGCGTATGGACCGTGAATTATTGGCATTCACCTATATGCACAGTACTTCCCTGCAAATGCTGAAAAAAGCCAACCGTTATTTCCCCATTGTAGAACCCATACTGAAAGAGAACGGAATCCCCGATGATTTTAAATACCTGATGGTCATAGAGAGTAATATGAATCCCACCGCCCGTTCCTCTGCCGGAGCCGCCGGACTATGGCAATTCATGCAAGGTACGGGAAGGGATTACGGACTGGAGGTTAACAACAATGTGGATGAACGTTACCATATTGAGAAAGCGACTCGTGCCGCCTGCCGCTATCTGAAAGACGCGTATGCTAAATATAAGGATTGGGTGGCTGTTGCCGCCTCATACAACGCTGGTCAGGCACGTATTGCCAGCCAACTGGCTAAACAGGATGTGGACGATTCGCTGGATTTGCAACTGGTAGAAGAAACAGCCCGATATGTGTACCGCATTCTTGCCGCCAAACAATTGTTCAGTGCCCCTACTACTTTCGGTTTCCGTCTGCGCGCATCAGATTTGTATCCGCCCATTCCCTATACGGAAGTCACTGTGACGAAAGGAATTGCAGACTTGGCACGTTTCGCACGCAGCAAAGGAATCAATCTGGCCATATTAAAGAATATGAATCCCTGGTTGCGGGAAACATCCTTGTCCAACCATAGCGGGCGGACTTACGTGATAAAAATCCCTACCAAAGAAGGAATGACTTATGATCCGAAAAAGACGGTGGCGCATGATAAGCGATGGGTGATAGAATAACTTTCTATCATACAGCATTCCATAATCAATTTACCAGTTTTCCTCCACAGTATTTACAATAAGCAGCCCCGTCCTCATGTCCGTCCTTACCACAATGCGGACATTTCAGGGCCACCCTGCGTCTATGTTCCTGGATCATAGACGCAGAAACAATTCCTGTGGGGACTGCAATGATGGTATAGCCCAGTAACATTACAATGGCCGAAAGGAAGCGCCCTAGCGGAGTTTCCGGAGTAATATCCCCATAACCTACTGTTGTCATCGTCACTATCGCCCAATAAATACTATTCGGAATATTATTGAAAGAAGTACCCGGCCGCTGTCCCTCAATCATATACATCAATGTACCGATCGAAGTCACCAATATCAGTACAAACAAGAAAAAAACAATAATCTTCCGACTGCTGAACACCAAAGAACGCAACAAGAAATTACCTTCATTCAGATAATTGAAAAGTTTAAAGATACGGAACACACGAATCAACCGGAAAGTGCGGATCACCAGCAGATAACGTGCCGTGCCGAAAAGCCAGCCTATATATAAAGGTAAGGTAGCCAACAAATCCACTATACCGAAAAAACTAAAAGCATACTTGCGCGGTTTAGGAGAACAATAAAGCCTCAACACATACTCCAACGTAAAGAAGAAAGTAAAAATATACTCCGACACTCGCAGATAAGGCCCGATAACAGCATCCCAACTCTTGATACTCTCGGCAACAACCACCAGAATACTCAAGACAATAAACCCTATCAACGCCACATCGAATAACTTTCCCATCGGTGTGTCACTCTCAAAAATAATCACATATATTTTATGCTTTAATTTCTCATCATGCAGTAAATTCTGCCACCTGTTCCAAATATGCTTCAAGAATGCCATAATTTTTTATAATAGAACGCAAATCATTCATAATTATAACAAATATTGCCCGATTTATGTCCTATTGGTCACTATTATTTTCACTATATTTGCACAAAACCAATAAAATAATAGCATGAAGAAACAACTTATGACAGGTCTGTTCACAGTCCTCGCCCTTACAGCAGGTGCGCAGACCTTCCAAGAATGGCGCAATCCGGAAATAAATGCGGTAAACCGTGCGCCGATGCACACGAACTACTTTGCTTTTGAAAATGCAGATGCAGCTAAGAAAGCGAACAAAAAACAATCAACCAACTACATGACTTTGAACGGAACCTGGAAGTTCAACTGGGTGAAGGATGCGGATTCCCGCCCCACTGATTTCTGGAAAACCGGTTTCAACGACAAAGGCTGGGATGACCTGCAAGTGCCCGCCGTATGGGAACTGAACGGATACGGTGATCCTATTTATGTGAACGTAGGCTATGCCTGGCGCAACCAGTTCCAGAACAACCCTCCCGAAGTGCCGACAGAAAACAACCACGTTGGTTCTTACCGACGTGAAATTGTAGTTCCTGCCTCATGGAATGGAAAAGATATTATCGCTCATTTCGGCTCGGTTACCTCTAACATGTATTTGTGGGTAAACGGACGTTATGTAGGCTACAGCGAGGACAGCAAACTGGAAGCCGAATTTGACCTGACTCCGTATTTAAAACCGGGTCAGAAGAACCTGATCGCTTTCCAAGTATTCCGCTGGTGCGACGGCAGTTACCTGGAAGACCAGGATTTCTTCCGCTACAGTGGTGTGGGACGTGACTGCTATCTATATGCCCGCAACAAAAAACGCATTCAAGATATCCGTGTAACTCCCGATTTGGACGCAGCTTATCAAAACGGTAGCCTGGCTATCAATCTGGATTTGAAAGGCAGTGGCAAAGTCGATTTGGAACTGGTGGATGCACAGGGCAAGCAAGTGGCAACCGCTACCGCCAACAAATCCGGTCTGATAACGATGAACGTAGAAAACCCCAAAAAGTGGAGTGCCGAAACACCTTATTTATATACGTTGCGTGCCAGTATGCAGGGCAGCAATGAAGTAATTCCCGTCAAAGTAGGTTTCCGCAAGATTGAATTGAAAGGTGACCAGATCTTAGTTAACGGTAAAGCAGTCCTGTTCAAGGGGGCCGACCGCCACGAAATGGATCCGGACGGAGGATATGTAGTATCTCCCGAACGTATGCTACAGGATATCCAGATAATGAAGCAATTCAACCTGAACGCTGTACGTACCTGCCACTACCCGGATGACAACTTATGGTACGATTTATGTGACCAATACGGTATCTATGTCGTGGCCGAAGCCAATATAGAATCTCACGGCATGGGCTACGGCGACAAGACTCTGGCCAAGAACCCCTCTTATAAGAAAGCCCATCTGGAACGTAACCAGCGCAATGTACAACGCGGATTCAACCACCCAAGCATCATCTTCTGGTCATTGGGTAATGAAGCCGGCGACGGCCCCAACTTCGAACAATGCTATCAATGGATTAAAGCAGAAGACCCCAGCCGTGCCTGCCAATATGAACAAGCACGCCAGAAAGACCATACCGATATCTTCTGTCCGATGTATTATGGCTACGAAGGAATGGAAAAATACGGTCAACGTACCGATGCTACCAAACCATTGATTCAGTGTGAATATGCCCATGCAATGGGTAACTCGCAGGGTGGTTTCAAAGAATACTGGGATTTGATTCGCAAATATCCGAACCTGCAAGGTGGATTTATCTGGGACTTCGTTGACCAGTCCTGCCGTTGGAAAGGAAAAGACGGCGTGATGATTTACGCTTACGGTGGAGACTTCAACCGCTTTGATGCTTCTGACAACAACTTCTGTGACAATGGTTTGATCAGCCCCGACCGCGTTCCTAATCCGCACATGTATGAAGTAGGCTATTTCTATCAGAACATTTGGACTACTCCCGCCGATTTAAGCAAAGGGGAAGTAAATGTGTTCAATGAGAACTTCTTCCGTGACCTATCCGCCTACTATATGGAATGGCAAGTACTGAAAGATGGAAAAATAATCCGCACCGGACGCGTGGATGATTTAAAAATCGCTCCTCAGGAAACAGCCAAAATTACGTTGAATATCGGCAAGACCTGTACCTGCAAGGAATGGTTGCTGAACGTTTCCTACAAACTGAAAAACCGCGAAGGTTTGCTGCCCGCAGGTTTCACCGTCGCCAAGAATCAGTTGACACTGAATGATTACAAAGCACCGTCTATGGATTTGAAGAACGTGGAAACAACCAATGTAGCCACCGTTGTTCCGCAAATCATCGACAACCAATATCATTATCTGATCGTAAAAGGCAATAACTTCGTAGCCGAGTTCAACAAACAGAACGGTTACTTAAGCAAATATGCAGTGGACGGAACGGAAATGCTGAAAGAAGGCGCAGCCCTGACCCCTAACTTCTGGCGTGCCCCGACAGACAATGATATGGGAGCCGGCCTGCAAAACAAATATGCAGCATGGAAGAACCCGGGATTGAAACTGGTTTCCTTGAATTCCAAAACAGAAAATGACCAGATAGTAGTGAATGCGGAATATGACATGAAGAATGTTTCCGCCAAATTATATCTGACTTATGTCATCAACAACGAAGGAGCCATCAAAGTGACCCAAAAGATGACAGCCGACAAGAATGCCACAGTATCTCCGATGTTCCGCTTCGGTATGCAAATGCAGATGCCTAAGTGTTTTGAAACCGTAGAATATTATGGTCGTGGTCCGGTAGAAAACTACAGTGACCGCAACCACAGCACAGACTTGGGTATTTATCGCCAAAGTGTGGATGAACAATTCTATTCCTATATCCGTCCGCAGGAAACAGGAACCAAGACCGATATCCGTTGGTGGAAGCAACTGAATGCCGGTGGTAACGGCCTGAAGGTGGTAGGTGATGCTCCATTCTCCGCATCTGCCTTGCATTATACCATCTGTTCACTGGATGATGGCGAACAAAAAGACCAGCGTCACTCGCCCGAAGTACAGAAAGCAGACCTGACCAACCTGATTATCGACAAGGCTCAGATGGGATTAGGTTGTGTAAACAGCTGGGGAGCTCTGCCGTTGCCTCAATATATGTTGCCTTACGGTGATTATGAATTTACTTTCATCCTGACTCCGGTAAAACATCAGATTGAGATAGAATAAGACAAGAATTTAAACGATAGAAACAGGGTGACTGGATTTGGTTCTCAGCCACCCTATTCTATTCTCTCTGTTCTTCATAGCTACCGCCATCTACAATTTCCATAAAACGAGTGTTACACAAGTAGCTGGCCTAATCATCTCCTTTCAAGATACATTTTCCACCTTTTTTCCCTTCAAATCCTTCATACACAACCAATACAATGAATATCAAACTATTACAATGAATCATTCTTATTCCAATCCTTCATAAATTCTTCATAAAGTTGTATCCGTTCCCTTTGTATAAACCAACCACAGGAATCCATTCCGGCAACCCATCGAATCTTTTTCTTTATTTTACCGTACCCGATTACAAACCTCGGTTGTATTACTCATAAAGAACAATTAAACACTAGTAAAATGAGACCAGACAGCTATTTGAAAACAGCGTGGATCATGACCGTATTATTCAGCATCATCCTTCCGCTTCATTCACAAACACCCCGGCAATTCTCTATAGAATTAAAGGACAAACCACTTCCCGCTGCCCTTAAACTAATCGAAAAGGAAGGTGGAAAGAATATTATCTTCTCCTATAACGAAACTGAAAGTTACCGGGTTACAGCCTCCATCCGGCAAAAAACTGAACTTGAAGCCATCGGCACTGTCCTGAACGGCAGTCCTTTCATTTGCAAAGAACGGGAAGAATACTTCGTCATACAGAAAAAGGGAAAGAATGTACCCACCACCGAAATACGAGGACAAGTAACCAATGAAAAGAATGAACCGCTGCCCTACTCCAATGTACTCTTATTGACCCCCGGCGATTCCACCTTTGTAAACGGATGTGTCACCCGTGAAGACGGAAGTTTCCTGATGATAGCGGAAGAAGGGAGACCTTACTTGATACGGGTTTCTTACATAGGCTATAAGACAGAAGTGCAACCTTACCACCCTACTCCTACGTTTCACCTGCTTCCCGACACCCAACTGATGCAGGAAGTCACCATCAGCGCCCGACGCCCCATGATAGAAGTGGGTCCCAACGGACTAAAAGCCAACGTGGCAGGAACTTCCCTGGCCCGAATGGGGTCTGCCGCAGAAATGTTGCCCCATCTTCCTTTCGTCACCGGCCGTAACGGCGAATACAATGTAATGGGATGTGGTTCTCCTGTAATCTATATAAATAATAAGAAGGTACGCGACATGACAGAACTGGAGCGTATCCGAGCCAACGAAATCTTATCCGCGGAAGTCATCACCACTCCCGGAGCCGAATATGCCTCGGACGTAGCAGCCGTCATCCGCCTCCACACCATCCGCCGGCGCGGACAAGGGTTGAGCGGCCATTTCAATACGACTTATTCACAAGGACATTCTGCCAACGCCAACGAATATATGGCATTAAATTATCGCACCGGCGGTCTGGATCTCTTTGTAAAAGGCTATCTGGCACAACAAAACTCGTATGGAAAAACCACAAATATGAACCGCATCAAGGGTTCCGCCATTTGGCAAACCAACAAAAATGATGTGCAAACCCATAAGAGCCAACGTTTTTCCGGTGAGCTGGGATTCAATTATGAACCGGATGAACACCATTCTTTCGGTCTGCGCTATATGCCCGAAACCGGAATAGGGAATGCAGACAGAAATTCATCCGGTAGAACCGTCACCAGACGTAACGATGAAGAAACCGACCGGATAAACTTTACTACAGCAGAACAAACACATACAGGTTGGGATCACGCGGCAAACGCCTACTACGCAGGAGAACTGGGCAAATGGAATATTGACTTCAACGCCGATTATCTATTCAAACGCTCGCATTCCGACCAGAACGCCATTAATAATGACGATGCAACCGTGCAAGCAGACAGTCGTATGCGCAGCTCCCTCTATGCCGCCAAGCTGGTAGTCAGTGCCCCTTTATGGAACGGACGTTTTTCATTCGGTACGGAAGAAACTTTTACCAACCGCCATGATATCTTTACCCAAAACGGTTTCTCTGCCGATGCCGACGACCACATCAAACAATCCGTATATGCCGCATTTGCTGACTATTCAAAATCCATCCGCCATTGGAAACTGAATATGGGAATACGTTATGAACATCAACAAACAGATTATTATGAAAAAGGAATAAGGATAGATGCACAAAGCCCTACCTATAATGATATTATTCCTGTATTGGCCGCCAGTTGGTCACACAATGGCAAAAGTTTCAGCCTCTCTTACCGGTTAAGGAAAAATAATCCCGACTATAGTTTATTGACCAATTCCATCCGCTATCGCAGCAAATATGAGTATTCTCAAGGAAACCCTTTGCTGAAAACACAAAAGACGCACCGTTTTTCGGCCAGTACCTCTTGGAATTGGCTCTATTTCTCAGCCTATTTCAGCCGTATTCTCAATATGTATACCAATATAATTATGCCATACAAGGAAGATACACATCCGGGCGTCCTCTTATTTGCCACACAGACCATTCCTACAACCCATAATTACGGCATTAGTCTCAACGCCTCTCCCAAGCTAGGGTATTGGGAACCGCAACTCAATGTGAATATGGCTTTTTTGGATATGAATGCGAATAAAATAGGAATCACCGAACGCCGGAACCAACCCCGTTTCTATATCAGTCTGGACAACAACTTCAACCTTCCCAAAGGCTGGTTCTTCAATATAGAAGGATATCTCTCCACCGCTTCCCGGCAAGGATTTTATGTAACGCGCACGGAAGGACAAATCAGTGCACGCTTATCCAAATCATTTTTAAATGAAACATTAAACATAGCACTTACCGCCAATGACATTCTTCATACCGGTTACTATCATTTCAATTTATACGGCATAAACGCTTATATGGAAAATCGGATTTACCGCGACTTCCAACGCTTCGGCCTCCAAGTATCCTATAAATTCAATGCCACCAAGAGCAAATATAAAGGAACCGGAGCCGGACAAAGTGAAAAGAATCGTCTGTAACCCCGGCGGAGAAAAGGAAATTTCCGTACCTTTGTTCACGGAAGACAAAGAAACATGCAGATTTTATTCAGGAGAAGAAACCATAAAGAAGAGCACTTCGAACGACTGTTCTCAGAGATGTACCCACGCCTCGTCCGTTTTGCCACCACCTTGATGGACAATACGGAAGAAGCCAAGGACATAGTAAGCGAAACCATGGAACAAGCCTGGAAGGAGTTCGACCAACTGAAGGAAAACACCCGTAGCGCCTGGCTCTATGCCGCCGTGCGTAACGGGTGTCTCAACCGTTTGAAGCATTTGAATGTGGAACAGCAACACATCGACCGCCTCACCGAAGCCACCCGTGCAGAAATGAATCAAGGTTATCGTGCACACGAGGCACTGTTGCAGCAAGCGGAAAACATAGCCCGCAGTTTGCCCGAACCAACTTGTACTATCTTACGAAGCTGCTATTGGGAGAAAAAAACATATCAACAGGTAGCCGAAGAACTGGGAATCAGCCCCGACACCGTGAAAAAACATATATCAAAAGCATTGCGGACTCTACGCGAAGCGATGCTGGGAAAGGAGGAGAAACAATGAAAAAGGAGTTTTCAACAAATGACCACATCCATCCGGACAGCGGAAAGGATACCCATAACCAAAGCTCCCAAGAAAACGGGACTTGGAATGACCATCAATTGGAACAGCTCTTCGGTGAAGCATTGGGGGATACTCCCACCGCGGACGAAACCCGGAAAGCCTGGCAGACATTCATCCGTCGTCACCGTATCAGACACCAATCTATCCGCCGGATAATGATACTAGGTATAGCCGCCGCTGTCATCGCCTTGGCACTTGTATTCCAGCCTTTACTGCAACCTGAGCAGCAGGAAGTGGAAGTCTTCACTTCACTGGAAGTTCCTGAGGAAATTACTTTTCGGAAAGAAGGGAAAAGGATAATTGTAAACACCCCGCCCGCTACCATTACCTCCGTTCAATTAAGCGACGGAAGCAAGGTATTGCTCAGCGCAAACAGCCGTCTGGAGTATCAGAAAGAGTTTACAGATACCATTCGCAGTGTCAAACTAAGCGGAGAAGCCCGTTTTGAAGTAGCCAAAGACGCTTCCCGCCCCTTTATAGTCTGCACCGAGCAACTACAAACACGAGTATTGGGAACGGTGTTCGATGTGAAAGCCTATCCCCGTTACTCGCCGGATGTCATCCTCTATCAAGGACGAGTGAATGTAAGTCATACCAAGCGCCGTCAAAGCCGGGAAATGCACCCGGGGGAACAAATATCCTTGGATAAACAAGGAAAACTCCAATTGAAAAGAGTCGATACGGAGAAGAGAAAAGGATGGGCAGAGAATAAATTTTCTTTTGACAATACCGACTTGAGGCAAGTCATGCAAGAAATAGGTTCATGGTATAACATCAGCATCGTATTCCGTTCACGTCCGTTGCTGGACGAACGCATCTATTTCCATATCAACCGCCAACTCCCGATGAATACCGTACTGGATGCGCTGAATGATTTGAAAATCGCACAGTTCACCATGAAAGAAGGAAAAATAATAGTGGAAACACCACAAGACAAGAAACGATAACATCAATGGGAGTTCAATAAACAAGCCTATATTTTCATCTGGAGATTAAAATATCAGCGTTCTTTTCATCTTCAGGTGAGAACCATTCGGTTTATCCCCCTGTGCTAAAGAACCTACAGCATTATCTCTTTTTCCAGTCCCCTCGTGTGAAATCGGGAATCTCCACCGGAACACTGCCCTGCCGCACGGAACGCTCGCTCAGTTCCGTAATGCAGGACCATTCGGCGGCATCATACACATCCTGATCCAACGGCAAACCGTTCCTCAAACAATGAATAAGCCGATAGTCCATGATATAATTCATTTCATTCGGCATATTCTTCCGCCGGGCCTCTTCTCCGATAACAGCTGTAAAAGGATGTTTATACTGCTCCATCATCCGCTCAAACTGCTCGCCGGACAAAGGCTCTTTTCCGTATTTATCCAGCATAAGACAGGGAACGGGATATTTCTGCATGAATCCCTTCGTGCCGCACACCGTCTGATGGCGGCTGTACGGGCGAGGAGTGGTCACATCATATTGCAACAAGATAGTTCTTCCTTTTGCGGTATGAATCAGCGTGGTATTCACATCCCCCATCTCATAATTCTGTGCCGCTTCTTCGGAGGATGCGCCAAACACCTGTCCGGCATAAGCAGACAGACCGGCCTGACGCGAGGACATGGAAACCAGATATTCCATACGGTCTCCCCGATGAATATTCATCCATTGGCAGACAGGACCTAAGCCGTGAGTAGGATAAGGATTCCCCGTATGCTGCTGACTGTAAAGCTTTATCCAGTGATTGTGATACCCACCCGCCTTTTCATCTGCAAAATAATGCTTGCGCAAGTCATGTATGTATGCCCCCTCGGCATGAGTGATCTCTCCCAACACCCCCTGCTGCACCATGTTCAATGTAGTCAAGGCAAACGCATCGTAACAACAGTTCTCCAGCATCATGCAGTGACGGCGGGTTTCTTCGGCTGTATCCACCAAACGCCAGCAATCGGCCACACTCATGGCGGCAGGAACCTCCAAAGCGACATGACGTCCCTGCTGCAAAGCATAAACCGCAATCTCGGTATGAGTCAGCCAGTCTGTACAAATATAAACAAGATCTATCTCTTTACATTCGCACATCCTGCGCCACATCCCCTCTTCCGAATAGTTCTCAGCCTTGGGGCGGCCGGACTCCTGCAAAATCCGCTCTGCACGCTCTATGTTTTCCTTCCGCAAATCACAAAGCGCTTTCACCTCAATGCCTTCCAGGTGCATATATCTCTCGAGTGCAAGAATGCCCCTGTTTCCTAATCCGACAAAACCGATCCGAACTACGGGGATGGCAGGGCAGGTTAAATTAAGTACGTTGGGTCGTTTCATGGACTGCTTTATTTTTCTGACAAAGATAAAGAGAAAATTCGAGAATGGGAGCGGATTGGAGCAAGAAGGTTGTAAACAAGGGATTTAGAGAGAATCGAACTGCGATATCGAAGCCAAACCGAAGCCATCGAAAAGCCAACTGAAACCGGGCGACAACTATGTTACCGCCGAGAAAGTTCGCAATGCCTATTTAGGTTTGGGCATGAACCACGAGACGCAGGTCGGTAAACTCAAAAGTCTGCGCAGCTATTGGAAATACTGCGTCGTTTACAAACACCTCGCGGAGTTCGTCGAAAAGCGGTACAAGGCCAGCGATATTGCGCTGAAAAAGCTTACTCCGGCATTCATCACCGACTTCGAGTTGTTCCTCAAAGTGGAAAAGAACCACTGCAATAACACGATCTGGTCGTATACAGAGGAATAAAAATTTAAGTAAAAAACAGCCGTATAAAACGGCTGTTCTTATTTGTATCTTGAACAAATATCTTGTTGTTTAGCGGACAGATATATTTTTCCTATACTCTGACGGTGTTATCTTCATCCTCTTTTGCACATACCGACTGAAATAAGAAACAGAGGAGAAATTCATTCGTTCGGCAATCGTAGTTAAAGACAACTCTTTTTGTCTCAGCAAGCGGGTAATCTCTTGAAGAGTAAAGCGGTCGATCCAATAAGTGGCAGGTTTGCCGCTTACCTTTTTACATATCTCCGACAGATAATGAGGTGTTATGCAAAGCCGGGATGCATAAAAATCGAGATCTCGATTTCGGATATATTCGCCGTTATATAACAGTTCTATGAAATTTCGCAGTAAGACCGTAATACGCTCCGATACCTGCATGGTATTCTGACTGCGTGCATGAATATCATAAAGGTCGAGGATGTGCGCCGTAAGCAGGCTTCCCATCAATTCTTCCCAAAACAGATGCTCTTTATCTTTCAGACGTTGCCGGATACAGCGCATTGCCTGCTCGCATACTTGAAAATCATGAGAGGAAAGTTTCATGACCGGATTCTGCAAGAGTGATAGATACCCAATAATGCCGTAATTGCTGCGAATAGCAATCGAGGAAACGAACGCATCCGAAAGGTTCATCAGGATACCTTGAAAGTCTTCGGAGTCCGAAAATTCCGATACGAGTGTGGCGTTGGGCAGAATTACATAATCCCCGGCCGCGATGTTATAACGGGTATCCTGAAACGTGAAACCCATATTTCCTCCGCTGCAAAGAATATGGATTACTCTTCCTGCATATCGTAAAGCATTAAATTCCTGCAATGTATCAGCAAAAATAATCCCGTCGAAGTCTGTATGTGTCATTTCTCTTTCATTTCCTGCAAAAATAACGAAAAACCACGAATAGTGAAAATTCTTCCCCGAATAATGAAACAATAAAATGATAGGTACCCTGTAACTTTGCATCAGAATTAAAAACCATAAAGGATATGAAAAATGTAAGATTAAACAATGGAGTAATGATGCCTGCTATCGGGTTCGGTGTCTTTCAGATTCCTGAAAATGAAACGGAACGAGCCGTAAATGATGCTATCGAGATCGGTTATCGGAAATTCGATACGGCCGCTGCTTATTTCAACGAGGAACAGTTGGGAAATGCCATCCGGCAAAGCGGTATCAAACGGGAGGAATTCTTCATAACCACCAAATTGTGGGTGCAGGACTACGAGTACGACGATGCCCTGCGGGCTTTCGACCTCTCGATGAAAAAGCTCGGGTTGGACTATCTTGACCTCTATTTGATGCACAAACCGTACGGGAATTACTATGCCGCATGGCGGGCGATGGAGCGGCTCTATAAAGAGGGACGCATCCGGGCTATCGGGGTTACGAGTTTCTCTAATGAACGCCTGCAAGACCTTTTCTTGCATAACGAAATAAAACCCGTCGTAAACCAGCTTGAAACGCATCCGTTTTTCCAGCAGCAGGCTGCCAATGCTTTCTTACAGCAGGAAGGCATCCAGCACGAAGCATGGGCGCCTTTTGCTGAAGGGCAGAATGACATATTCAATCATCCTACATTGAAAGCGATAGCAGAGCAACACGATAAGGGGGTCGGAGCCGTGATTCTTCGCTGGCTGAACCAGCGCAACATCGTAGTTATCCCGAAATCCGTACATAAGGAACGGATGATCGAGAACTTCAATATTCTCGATTTTACGCTGTCCAAAGAGGAAATGGATGCCATCGCCCTGCTGGAGACAGGGAAAAGTCCTATCTACGATGACATGGATTTACTTACGGTAAAAGGTATCGGGTTGCACAAAATCCATGAATGATTTCAAAAAACAAATAGAATATTAACCCTTAAAACAGAATCATATGCAGACTGTAAAATTGAACAACAGCATCGAAATGCCGGTATTAGGATATGGTGTATTTCAAGTATCGCCCGAAGAGTGCGAGCGTTGCGTACTCGATGCCATCGGCGCGGGTTATCGGTTGATAGACACGGCGCAGGCTTATTATAACGAAGAGGGCGTGGGTAATGCCGTCGCCAGATGCGGCGTGTCCCGTGATGAACTTTTTCTCACGACCAAAGTGTGGATTACCAATGCCGGAGAGGAAAAGGCAGCCCGCAGCATCGACGAATCGCTCCGTAAGTTGCGCACCGATTACATCGACCTGCTGCTTATCCATCAGCCGTTTAGCGACTATCCGGGAACATGGCGGGCGATGGAGAAAGCGGTAAAGGCCGGAAAAGTCCGTGCCATTGGGCTATCGAATTTCTATCCCGACCGCTTCGTGGATATGGCCGAATGTGCCGAAATAAAACCTGCCG
>ENA-ORSB01000594-ORSB01000594.1-human-gut-metagenome-genome-assembly--contig:-NODE-594-length-41604-cov-11.408289_pt1 | contig 41604 bp, 30 predicted proteins | sample MGYA00242180_ERZ509144 | MGnify/ENA primary metagenome ERZ509144 (study PRJEB26280, sample SAMEA2338661) | human gut metagenome | biome: human gut; feature: human-associated habitat; material: faeces...
CAAAAAATAAGAAGAAAAATTATTCAAGCAACCGAAAGGGCTTGCTGTCTGTGAATTGCAGGCGGCAAGCCCTTCAGCTTTGCCTTGATTCTGCGGTTGTTGTAGTAGTCCAGATATGCAATCAGTTCCCGTTTGAAGTGTTCCATTGAGCTGAACTCCTGCAAATAGAACAGCTCACTCTTGAGTAATCCAAAGAAGTTTTCAATTACTGCATTGTCCAGACAGTTTCCCTTGCGGCTCATGCTTTGCCGGATGCCCTTCCCGCAAAGCATCTGCTGATACTGCCTGTGCTGGTACTGCCAGCCTTGGTCGGAATGGAGAATGAGATTCGTGGCATCCGGAATCTTTTCCAAAGCCTTGTCCAGCATGGTTGTTACCATGCTCAGCACTGGACGATCCGAAATCGTGTAGCTGACCAGATCGCTGCTGTGCAAATCAAGAATCGGCGACAGATACAGCTTCTCGCCGAACAGGCTGAATTCCGTCACACCCGTGACCCATTTCTGGTTCGGCCTGTCTGCATGGAAATCCCGATTTAACAGATTCGGCGCAACTTTCCCGACTTCTCCCTTGTATGAACGGTATTTCTTTATTCTGACATAGCAGACCAACCCCAGTTCCTTCATAAGCCGCTGGACAGTTTTGTGGTTCAGGGGCAGATCGCGATCACGGAGCACCATTGTGATGCGGCGATAACCATACCGCCCCTTGTTTTCGTGATAGATTGCTGTGATCTCCTGTTTTGCCAACTCGTACTTGTCCACTCCTTTCATCCGTCTCAGATGATAGTAGAATGTAGCACGGGGCAGTTGAGCGACATCCAACAGAATCGCCAGTGAAAATTCTTGCCTCAGTATTTGGATCACCTGTGCTTTTTCAGCCGGCGTCGCTCGTTTTCCAAAACCAAGGCTTGCAAATTTTTTAGGTAGTCATTCTCCGCACGCAACCGCTGGACTTCTGCCAGCAGATCTTCTTCTACCTGCTTCGGCAACTGCTTTGGCGGACGACCCTTACTGCTGCGGCCACGCCGTTCGATGGCTAACCCTTCCGGCCCTTCTTCCAAATAAATGCGTTCCCAGCGCTCTATAATTTTATGGTCGTTAATTCCAAATTCCTGCATCGCTGCATAGATACTCAGATGTTCTTTTTTCATGGTTTCTACAACCATTCTCTTGAACTCCGGCGTATATCGTTTGTTTGGTACTCCTTTTGGCATAGCAAAACACCCCACTTGTTAGATAGTATATCATACTGTCTAACAAATGGGGTGCTGTTCAGGAAATTGGCTACGGGGGAATTGAAAAGATTCTGAAAACAGCAGAAAAAAGTTGGAATTTTTGCTGAAAAACTGCAAAAGCGGGCGGCAGGGGAGGGGAAAGCTGTCCCAAACTGCCCAACAAAAAAGCCCAACCGCTTTAAAACGGTTGGACATCTCTATAAAACGCACTTTGAAAATCGGTCATCGACTTTGCTGATTTTGTGCGATGCAACAAAGAAAAGAGCCTGTGACATTCTTTATGTCACAGGCTCTTGGTGCGCCGGAAGGGACTCGAACCCCCGACCTTCTGATTCGTAGTCAGACAGAACCTTTGCATTTGAACACTTTGCCCTATAAAATTTAATGTTGACACCCGTTTGTCGATATTAAATTTTATAAGGAGATGGAAAAATGCGAATCTGCAAGAAGTGTTTTAGAGAGATTGGAGAATATCCGTTCTGCCCCTACTGCGGAGCCTCTCAAAAGAGCAATCTTCTGACGCTGGAACAAATTTATACCGAATGGAGCATGCTGTACTTCCGAAAAGTGGGAAGAAAATCACGCGAAGGATATGAAAACGCCTGGCGGACGCTCCGCTTTTTGGGGCAATCCGCGATGTCGGATATCAAGATCAGCGACTATCAACTGGCTATGGATACTCTGCAAAACAAAAGCAGATCTCTCCAAAACAAGTTACTGCTGCTGATCGGACAGCTTTGCAAATACGCCGTGACTGTCCATCGTCTAGACGTGATCAATCCTTCGCCCTATCTCATACTTGATGGCGTACAATCTAAAAGCCGTGAAATTTTTTCTGACGAAGAAATCTCACGGCTTTTTTTGTATGCCCAATCCAACGAGCGTTTTTCTTGTACTGCAAGAGAAGTTCTCATTCTCATATTCACCGGCTTACGGCCAGAAGAACTTTTTGGCGTAGAGAAAAACGATGTCAGCTTGCAGTACCATTTCCTTTTTACCTGGGGTAGCAAAACCGACGCCGGTAAAGAGCGAATCATTCCGCTTATTTCCCAGATAATGCCGTATGTGTTTTCATTCTACTTTTCGCGAAGCCAAGAGAACTATCTAATCACCAGTCCGCGCGGGTATCGGGTTCACATCGATAACTGGCGAAAGCGTCGATTCTACCCTTTGATGCAAGAACTGGGGATTAACCATGCAGACGATCCCCGTCGAATCGTCCCGTACTGTTGTCGCCACACATACGCCTCCCTGGCCGACCGAGCGGGGGTCGATAAAGACACCATCATCAAAATTGTAGGCCACACAAGCTATAAATTCACAAAGCGTGTATATATCCACGAAAAACTGCCCCAGCTGGCCGCAGAAGTCCAAAAGATCGATCAGCTTGTGCAGAATGAATTGATTACAAAAGGAAACGGAAAGGATGGTCTGTCATGGTAATCGTCGTAGGTCCGGCAGAGACTGCCGAGAGCGTCCGGGAGCTGAACTTCCGGCACGAATTTGAGATCGGAGAAATACACGAACGCAGCGTCTCCACGATCCAGCATCAGTTGGAGCAGGATGCCGAACACATCACCCATCTGGTGTACGATATTCGGGCAATCGGCAATGTAGATGCTTCGCTGGCGCTGCTGGGCCGTATCTGCACAACGATTCCTGGTATCACCGGGAAAACCATTGTTGTAACGGAGGGCATAGCAGGGAGCAGTTCTTTTATGCGCGACGTATGTGAAATGTACCCGAAAGAGCAGATCGTCCAGAGCCACGGCGCAGAACTGAAACGGGTACTCAACGCCATGCTTTGCGCAGATGGCATTATTCGGACAGAGCCGGAACCCCAGAAAGTGACTGCGGCGGACCCTGTGCCGGACCCGCAGGAGCCGCCGCCGTCTCCGCCCATCCCAGTCGAGGTGACGCCGCCGTCCCAAGTAGGACGGGAGGCCGCCCAGGCCCAGTTGGTACTGCCTAAACCCAAGATCGAGCGCAGCGCCACCTGCATCGCGGTGGCCGGAGCCGGGCATCGGATCGGCACGACCACCCAGGCCATGCAGATATGCCTGTACGTCAAGGCGCTGGGCTATAAGGCGGCGATCATTGAGATGGCAGCCAGTGCGCTGACCGGCTACACGCAGATCAGCGACGATGCAGTGCTCTTTGACGAGCATCATTTCCGCGTCGAGGGTACGGACGTCTACAACGACCGCACCTGCATCCTGGACGCCAAGAGCCAGTACGACTACCTGATACTGGACTATGGATGCTTTGCGGAGCTAACCGAGCCAGCCGACTACCTGCGCAACGACATCCTTGTTGCCGTCTGCGGGGCCAAGCCCTCGGAAGTAGAACTGGCAGCAGATGTGCTGCGGGTGGATAACGGCACCATCCACTATATTTTTTCCTTTGTACCGCAAAGGGACCGTCCCGATGTGCTGGCGTCCATGGAACAGTACGGCGAACGCACCTATTTCGCAGGATGGACGCCGGACTACTTCCTCTATTCCGGCAATGATGAGCTGTATGGAAAAATCACCGGGCAGATAAAGCCAAAAAGCAAAGCGGTACAGAAAAAATCCCACAAGTGGCCTTGGAGGAAGAAATGAAAACAGAAGCAAAGAAGAAGCCCATGCTTATGGCGGCCCTCAAAGAAGAGCGGCATCAGGCACAGTTGCGGGAAACCTATGGCATTACGGAAAAGGTCAAGGTAGTCGAGAAAAAATCCCGGACCGCGCAAATGCTCCGCGTACTGATCAACGCCGTGTTTGTAGTTGTTCGGTGCGCTGCGCTGATTGCAATCGCCGGGCTTGCCATCATCGGGCTGGCAACGCTGATCTATCCCAACATGAGGGCGGCGGCGCTGGAAACATGGCAGGAGATCGTGATACAGCTTGCTGATTTCCTTTGCAAATAAGCATCAAAAAACAAGCGGAATATCGTTGTAAAGTGGCTGTGCCCGTCGGGCACAACTTCAGAATAAGACAAGAAAAGTGAGGTAAAAAACCATGACTATCCCTATGTACAAAATCGAACGTACCACTATCAAGATGAACCCCGATCACGGCTGCCGGTATAAAGAACTTACCAGCGCATTAAACGAACGCCAGCAGTCTGATCGAAGCTATCTGGCTGCGTGCTACCTTTTGTCCGCTGACGAAGATATCTTCGATATCGCTAAACCGTATGTGTCGTTTGATGGTATCAACTTTGCGGCCATCCGCATGCGCGTAAAAAAGCGCTTTGGTACTTACAACGAGTATACCGCGATTGAAGTGGGATACAGCCTGTTTACCTGGCGGGATTGCAAGGTGAATCCTCACGAGATGGCCCAAAGCGGACCTTTCTGGCTGCCGCTGGTCTGTAACGCGCTGCTGCTCCAGGGCAACGCTGCTGACGCGGAAGTACAGGAATGAAAGATACAAAATACAAAAAGATTCAGGAAGGAGTTTCCACTATGGGCATTATTGCAGTAGCAAACCAGAAAGGCGGCGTGGGCAAGACCACGACCGTTGTCAACCTCGGCACCGCGCTGGCCCGCAAAGGCAAGACGGTGCTGTGCATTGACTTTGACCCCCAGGCGAACCTGACGAGCTATGTAGCCTGTGAGCCGGGCGAAGAAACGGTCGCCACCGTCATGAGGGCAGCGGCGCTGTTCCAGCCCGCAGACATTGGCGCGGCGGTCTGCCACTCCGATAAATTCGGCTTTGATTTCCTCCCGGCAGACCTGCGGCTCAGCGAGGCGGACATCTACCTTGCCACGGCCATGAGCCGGGAAACGGTGCTGCGCCGTATGCTGGAACCGCTGCGCCAGGCGTATGACTATATCCTGATCGACTGCAACCCCAGCCTGGGGCTGCTGCTGACCAATGTGCTGGTAGCCAGCGATAAGGTCATCATCCCGGTGCAGACGCAGTTCTTCGCCACACAGGGCTTGTCTGCGCTGGAAAGCGTCATCCGCAATGTGCGCATGACGCTGAATCCGGGATTGGAGATCGCCGGGGTGCTCTTTACGTTCCGGGACCGTACTTCGGTATCGGAGGCCGTGACGGAAAGCCTTCGGGAACAGTACGCGGGCGCGGTATTCCAGACGGAAATTTCCCGCCGCCAGGAGGCAATCAACTCGACGATGATGGGAAAGCCCGCCACGGGAGACGTTGGACGGGAATACGCGGCGCTGGCGGACGAACTGACGGCAATGGAGGGGTAAGGAATGGCAAAAAATTTTGATTTCAAAGGCCGTTTGAACGGCGGGGGAATGCAGCGCAGCGAACAGGCTGCCGCTGTGGTCAATACACTGGCGGGGCGCGAAGGCCGCGCTTCGGGGTGGGCAGCCCGGTTCCAGGTGGTGGATATTCCCCTCTCCAAGCTGCACGAGTACCCGGAGCAATCGGTATTCAGCATGAACGAGGATGAGCTGGAGCAGCTGACCGAAAATGTGCGGGCGTCAGGCATCCTTCAGCCGCTCATTGTGCGGGTCCATCCGCAGATCCCCGGCGACTTCCAGATCATTGCCGGACATCGCCGCAGAGAAGCCGCGCGCCGGGCCGGGATGGAAACCGTACCCTGCCAGGTGTACATGGGAATGACCGACGCCGAAGCCAAAACCGTCTTTTATGCCACCAACATGGGACAGCGCAGCGAACTGCTGCCCAGCGAACGGGCGGCTGGTTACAAGGCGCTGGCCGGGGCGCTGCGCCTGGAAGGCAGCGGGGCGGTGGATGCGGTCGCGCAGGCCGGTTCAGAGGGCAGGCGCACGGTATATCGGTATATGCGGCTTGCCGATCTGGAAAAACAATTACTGAAGAAAGTAGACCAGAAAAAAATATCAGTTCGCGCCGGAGCTGAATTGGCGGCGCTCTCTATGCTTGCACAGACAAATCTATTAGCGGTGCTGAGCGCACATAACCAGGAAGGTGTTACCGAAAAGCAAGCCCAGGAAATTGTCGCTTTGCCCCGCCACGACGAAGAAACCATCGAACGCTGCCTGTTCCCGGTACGGGAAAAAAGGACACCGCCCAGGAGCAGCCGTCCGGGCAAGCTAAAGCTGGAACCGAAACGATTCGGCGCTTACTTTGAAGGGATGCAAACAGACGCGGAAAAACTGGACTATATCGAAGAAGCGCTGATGTTCTACCAGGAACACCAGAATCAGGAGGGTTAGCATGATCCAATGCAGAATTATTGATTTTTCCCCGGCCAGTACGCAGCGCAACACCAATTATGTCGCCAGATTTTCTCTTGTACTGGAGGCCGATGGCGTCGAGATCGTGGAGATCCGCCACTGTACCCTGCGGTACGGGCAACGCACCGAAAGCTATTTCATCGGCTGGCCCGCTTACAAGAGGGGGCCGCAATTCGATGAAGTGGCGCGGGTGCTGTCCCCGGAAATAAAAGCCGAGATCGTAGCGGAAGCAGTCCGCCTTTTGGGACACCCCATGTGATACAATAAAGATACCGGGAGGTCAACATGCAAACCAAGGCATACATGAGCGCCCTGGCGGGGGCTATCTTCCTGGCCGGTTCGCGCGCCCACTGGCGGATACCCGCGATCCTGTCCGGCACTCTGATGATGGTACTGGCACTGTCGGCTTGTTCACGCAGCTCCGCGGCCCCCAGTGAGCCGGTCGCCGGGCCGCCGCCCGCACAGGGCGAGATCGCAACGGCGGAATCCGCACTCCATACCTTCAGCAATCCCGATACGGTGGCCTGGCTCACGGTGCCCGGCACCAACATCGACGGGCCGGTGCAGCAGGGGCCGGATAACGACTACTATCTGCGCCGGGACAGCGACGGCAACGAAGATTACCGTGGCTGTTACTTTGCCGACGCCGATGCCATCGTTTCTTTGGCAAATTTAAGCCGCAATTTGGTCATCTACGGCCATACCTTTACTGATGGCTGGGACGGCGGCTTCGCGCAGCTCGACAGGTATCTTGACGCTGACTGGGCGCTGGAGCATACCGACATCCAGGTGGAGATCGGCGGCACGGTGCTGACTTACGAAGTGTGCAGCGTGGGCTATTGCGATACAGAAGAAACCAGTCTGCCTATTTACTGCAATCTGGATGACGAAGCATATCGCTATTTAATAGAGGACGCCAACAATCGAAACGAGGTGCCTGGGCTGCAGAAACTCAGCGCCACCGACAGCATTTTGACACTGGCCACCTGTACGGAAGAGGAAAACATCCGACTGGTGGTTGTCGCAAAACGAAATTATGATAAAATAGGAATCAGCAAGGAGGACGTATCATGAAAAACCGCTTGAAATTATTCTGTACTGTACTGGCCGCCGCCTTTATGCTGACCGCTTGCGGCGGGCCGAAGCTGATTGGTGTCGAGCTGCCGGAAACGCCGCTGGTGGTGGCCACCGGCGAAACGGCTACGGCAGAAACCTCGTATACCTATGACGGCGAAACGCCGGAGAACGCCCAGCCGGAAGTGGTCTATACCAGCGGCGATGCGACTATCGCCACGGTGGACGAGAACGGTGTTATCACTGGCGTGGCCGAGGGCGAAACCACCATCACGGCCACCGTAGGCGAACTGAGCGCCAGCCGCACGGTATCGGTCATCATCCCGGTGGAACGTCTGGAGGCCGAATCCATGGCGCTGCACCTTGCCGACGGCCCCGCCGCACTCGCCTACACCGTGGTGCCGGAGAACTTCACCGGTGAGCTGACCTTTGCCAGCTCCAACAATGCCATTGTCACCGTGGATGCCAATGGGCAGATTACGCCGGTGGCTGTTGGCGATACCAACGTAACCGTTACAGCCCCCAACGGCATGACGGCCACCGCTCAGATTCGCGTATGGGACGGCCCGAAAGAACTGAATCTTGCCCCGGCAAAGACCGAAGTGACAAAGGGAAGCGGCACACAGATCGGCGTCACTGATGAACAGGGCAACGATGTGGAAGCCGAAAGCCTGACCTGGGCCTCCAGCGACGAAACCGTCGCTCAGGTATCGGGTGGCTGGGTAGACGTGACCGGCACCGGCGCGGTGAAGATCACGGCCAGTACCGAATATGGTGTTTCTTCCTCCGTGGAGCTGACTGGCGTCGCGCCCGCTGCGCGACCGGCAGCAAACGCTGGGGCCACCTCTGGTGCTGCCAGTTCCGGCAGCTCTGGAGCCGGTGGCAGTTCTGCTCCCGCAGCCGGTGCCGGACATGGCTATTGGACCGTGTACGGTGACGGCGGTGCACTGGATTTGATCAATGGCATTCGTGCCTCCGTAGGTTTAGGTGCACTGACCTGGGACGATGGTTTGGGCGATATTGCCGCCGCCCGGTGCCGCCAGCTGATGGACGATTTTAGCCACAACGGAATGACTGCCCCGGAGATTTGCGCTATGGGTGCGCCCGATGCTTCCTCTGTAGTCTCCTCCTGGCAGGCAAGCAGCGCCCATTATGCGCAAATGGTCTATGAGGGCTACACCCGTTGCGCAGTCGCCCACTGCTACGATGGCGATGGTTGTCATTATTGGTGCGCCACGTTTGGTTGATAAGTAAATATAATTACAAAGAGGTACGACAATATCGTACCTCTTTTTTCTTTCTGTATTGGAAGGAGGATTGAATTGGAGCAATTATCAAAGAGCGAAAAGCAAATTATGGACACCTTTTGGAATAGCCCTCAACCCTTACCAGCTAGTGACTTGCTTTCTGCATGTGTTGGACGAACCTGGAAAGCGCGATCTGTTTTTCCTCTGGTGAAGAAACTTATCGAAAAAGGCGCTTTAGCAGAGGTTGGATGCGTGCGGCGTGGAAAGACCTATGCTCGCACATTTCAGCCCACATTTTCACGAGTTGAATATTGGGCCGAGATTATAAAGCAAGAAGATATGGATGGCGATCAACTTTCGGAGTTGACAGATCTTCTTGCACAGCACAAGCGTTCATTGGATTTGGCATGAATTTTCAAGATTGTGAGAAGGAGGTAACCAATAATGGAATGTATACCGTTTGCCTGTCCATCATGTGGGGCACGTATGAAAAAGGTAACGTCTATGAGAAATAAAATCCGCATCGACAGCAGTTAAAATCCATCACACGATCAAAGCAAAAAACAAGAAAGGATGTCGTTATGAAGAAAAAGCATCTGCGGTGCCTGCTGGTACTGCTGGTGGCCGTCTGCATGGTATGCAGTATAGCCGTACCAGTCTGTGCCGAGGTCTTGCCCTCGGCACAGATAGGCACCCCCGAAACAGCACTTGAATCCGATACAGAAAAAGACAACACACCTACCCCCACCCCAACCGATACGCCGACCCCGGAACCAGCTCCCAGCGAGGCACCGTCCACGCCGGAAACTTCCGAACCGGCGGCCACCTCGGAAACCGCCGCGCCTGCGGCCCCGTCGCTGGATGAAATCACCACTATGCTGTACAGCGATCTACCCGATGCGCCGACAGGCTACTACGTAGGCGAGTACGGCTTGCCGGTCGGCACCGGCCAGACCAAAATCAGCCTATCTGCATGGCAGGATGAACTGCTTGACGAAAGCAGCCAGGGCCGCCTGGATGCGGACGCACTCAATACAGATACCTCAGCCATGGCGGTTGCGAAGCAGCCCGGGCAGGACTATGCCATCGTGCCCATCGTTATGCAAGTGGAGTATCCAGCCAACGGATCGGCCACTACCGTCACGCTGCCGGATGACGTCGACTTGCTGAGTTACGCTTCTACTGAGGATCATCTTGTGACGGCAAGCGAAGAAGAACGGGCACAAATTTTGAATGCCAGTTACAAGGATTCGTCGGCTTCTGCCTCTGGCTTTTATGTGAAGGCAACCGAAGATTTCTCTGTAACGTTCACCTATTCGGCCCCAGATGGAACTACCATCAGCAAAAAGCTCGATGTCTCCATCAACGGCAGTGCGGAAGCCGCCGTCCTCCCCGCGTCTAACAGTAATGGTGTCAGCACCTACGCCAACACCCCGCAGCCACCGTTTACGACAGGAAAAATCACAAAAATTGAATACGTCGTTAGTACCTGGCTGGTCTGGTTTAATGGCTTGGAAGCCTATTGCTGCGACAATGGTCTGTATGCAGCTCCCGGTGGCTGCCCGACCTACAACTTTGCCTATGTTTCCAAACTGGAACCCGGCCAATATACGCCTGGAAACCATTATGCCAACCAGGTAAACATTTGGGGCGGCCTGAATCAGCTGTCCCTCGGCGTGTTGACCGAAAAGCATGATTCTACCACGTTTTCCGGCAGTGAGTTTGCGGCAAACCTCCCAAGCCTTTATTCTGCTGCCGGAACTGATACGCTGGGAAAAGCCTACCAATACTACGATGACACTCAGCTTTGGATTATCGAACACTATCCGAACAGTGTGGCGGCACAAACCTACATGAAGGCCGCTGCTGCTCTGGAAAACAATGGTCTGGATGTTCGCCCCTATTTAGGAAATGGTGGATATTACACTTTCGCGTATTTTCCCCCTGTCGGTTATAACTGGCAACGCATTGTCGTTATCGGCCCGGAGATCGACGAAGATGACGATACAAGCAAATTACCCGAAACGCCGGAAATGCAATACTATTCCGCAGACTGGACGGCCCCGCCACAGTCTGCCAGCGGCAGCTTCGATCTGACCTATACCGTACACATTGACAAGTCTGCCAACATCACCCATGAGAAGTTGGATGATGCCATCTTCAAGCTGACCCCCAATCCTTCCAGCGGCACGATCAGCGGCGGCACCTGGACCATTGGCGACCCGCAGATTGTGACCACAGTGGACGGCGCGGCCTCTGCCACCTGGACACTGCACTATGAAGTGACCAAAACCAGCACCACCACATTGAGCGGCAAGGAAGGACCGTACAACACACAGGAGGAGGCCAACGCTGCCGCCGAGGCCGCCAAGAACAACGCGATTGCACAGCTGCAAAATGAAGCCCAAGCCATGGTTGATGCAGCCATTGCTGAAGCAAAAGCGCAGCTGGCAACAATCACGATTGACTACAAGGAAACCACTGTCCCGCACGGTTTCGACCCCACGGACAGCAGTTCTGGTTCTGTTTCTGTACCGTCCAACGGCTCCGCTACTGCTGTTGTGGAAAATCAGCCCTGGCAGGCGCATGTGACCTGGGAAAAGCGCGACGCCCTCACCGGCGGACGCATCACAGAAGATGCGGAGTATGTTTTCTATGAATGGAATGTGGACGCCAACGAATACGAGATCAGCAGTAACTACCGCGTCACTCGCCTGGAAAACGGCCTGTACACGGTGACCGTGACCAACCCGGTCTATACCGATTGGACCGAGGGTTATGTGTATTACACTCAGGACAACCTGGGCAAATTCCGTATCGAAGAAGTCGCCGCACCCGCAGGGTATACCGATGCCGCCCTGCAGGGGACCGATTGGGTCGAACACTGGAGCCAGGAATTTGAAATCACTGCCAGCGATCAGACTTACAGCTATACCGGCAACGATGCGGACTACAACCGCCCGCAGGGTAACAAAGTCATCATCAAAAAGATCGAAGCCCACACCGGCGAGATCATCGTGGACGATGCTGTATTCACGCTCTACCAGTGGAACGAGGAACGCGGCCTGTACGAAAAAAGCAAAGACTATGCCTTTGTTCGGGACGCCGAGGGCCTGTACACCATCACCTGCCTGCATGATGACTGGTCACAGTATGAAGAAGGCAACCTGTACTACGAGGATACCCTGTGCGATGTCCGAGAAGATACTGTGAACAGCGACGGCACCACAACCGAACACCCGCAGTATTATACCGACTATGAGCCGATTGACTTCTCCATCGACGAGCGTGCAGTCACCAATGACGGCCAGTTTGTCGTGGTGGAATCCAAGTCCCCGTATGGATACTACGGCGACTGGACCGGCGATGAAGATCGGACGAACTATGAGGCGGAAGATGCCGGCAAACGGGCTTATTATATCCGCCTTACTGACGATGGCTCCACGATCACCATCGGGAACGGAAACTATAATGCCAATGTACTGACCGAGAACCAGGGCGGCACGCTGATCGACCTGGGTGATAAGGTCGTGTCGCTTGAAGTTTTCGGGGAAGCTGCGACAGAGTATCCCGAAGATGCTCTGTACAAAAACAACCCCTGGTACAGCTCCCTGACCTGGGAAAAGCGCGACGCACTCACGGGCGGACGTATCACAGAAGATGCCGAGTATGAAATCCAGGAATGGAACACCGAAAAGGGCCAGTACGAAAAGAGCACCCATTACCGCGTAGTCCGGCGCGACGATGGCCTGTACACCGTAAACCTTATTGATGGTGCGTTCTTCCCCGGCTGGGAAGGCAAACAGGGGTATGTATATTACCATCAGGCAAACGAGGGCAAATACCGTCTTGTGGAACTTACCAGCCCGGCAGGGTACACGGATGCCGCGTTGCAGGATGGAAACTGGGGCGAGCATTGGAGCCAGGAATTTGAAGTCAACGACGGGCATTTGACCTTCAGCTATACCGGGAAAGATGCCGACTACAACCAGCCCAAAGGAAACAGGCTCGTCATCAAAAAAATCGAGGCCCATACCGGCGAGATCATTGAGGATGACGCGGTATTCACGCTCTACCAGTGGAACCAGGCGCGCGGGTTGTATGAAGTGAGCAAAGACTATGCCTTTACCAGGGATGCCGAGGGCCTGTACACCATCACCAGTCTGCACGATGACTGGACGAACTATGTAGAAGGCAATCTGTACTATGAGGACACGCTGTGTGATGTCCGTGAGGATACCGTCAACAGCGACGGCACGATCAGCGAACACCCCATATACTATACAGACCACGAGCCGATCAATTTCCCCATTGAAGATCGCGCTGTCACCAACGACGGGCAATTTGTTGTGGTCGAATCTCGAAGCCCGTATGGGTACTACGGCGACTGGACCGGTTCCCGCGAAACGCCCAACTTTGAGATTGAGGACGCCGGAAAACATGCCTATTATATCCGTTTGAACGATGACGGCTCCACGATCACGCTCACGGACGGCGCGTACAATGCACACGTCCTGACAGAAAATAAGGGTGGGACCCTGATCGAACTGAGCGACGGCAGCGTGGTAACGCTCGATGTTTTCAGCCCGGCGCCGGAGGAGTACGACGAAAACAATCTGTTCCGCAACTACCCCTGGTACAGCACGGTCGTGTGGGAAAAGCGTGATGCGCTTACCGGCGGCCTGGTAGATGCCGACACCGAGTTTGAAATCCAGGAGTGGAACCCCGAAAAGGGCCAGTATGAAAAGAGTACGTACTACCAGGTGGTCCGCCGTGACGATGGGAAATACACTGTGCACCTGATTGGCGACGCCTTTTTTGAAGGATGGGAGGGCAAGCAAGGCGTGCTCTACTACCATCAGGCCAACCAGGGCAAGTATCGGATCGTCGAGCTGAAAGCCCCGGCCTCCTACAATCTGAAAGCCTGGGAGCATAACAACTGGGTCATCGGTTGGAGCGAAGAAATTGTTGTTCACCCAGACTATCCCTCCTATGAGTTCCTGGGCGAAACCGCTTCTCGCAACATGCCCTACAAAACAAAAGTCCTCATCAAGAAAGTCGATGATGCCACCGGCGAGTTTATCCTGCCGGACACGACCTGGACATTGTACGAATGGAACGAGCGGAATAACCAGTATGAGGTCAGCACCAACTACAAAATCGTGCGCCGCGAGGATGGTTACTACACTGTAACTACACTGCACAGCGACTGGACACACTACGAAGAAGGATACCTTTATTTCGAGGACACACAGACAGATTACCCGGATAGCGGGCGCTGGTTCTCCAATGAAGGGAAATTCCTCATTGTGGAGAGCCAGGCTCCTGCCGGGTACTACGGCGATTACTGGCGCAACGATGAGCCTGGCACCCATTCCACGGACAACGGCTCCGATCTCGGCAAACGCGGCTATGCCTTCACGCTGACCGAGGACAATGGCACACTCTGGCTGACCAACGCAGACTACAATGCCAAAATCCTATACGATGTGGATGACCAACTGGGCAACGCAACACTGGTGCTGGCCGATGGCCGCCCCACAAGCGTGATCATCAACGAGGATAAGCAGCCAGAGTATAACCGCCCGGAAACCGCATTCACGAACAAGGCAAAGTACGGATATGTAGAATTTGATCGCAGCCAGTACAGAAAAGAATGGGCGCAGACAGGCGACGAGCCATATACGGTCGCCTACGACGCCACAACGGAGGAGCCGGAGAAAGAGCACCTGACCGCCCCGAATCAACTGCTCTGGCAAAATGGTATGCTGTACCGTCTGAGCGACTACACCGCCACCCTTATCAGCGGGCCGGTCGAGTGTCAGGTCGAAACGGCTGACATCAGATCGCTTGAGGCCGTCCCTGCTACGGTAGAGTATGATGTTGGCGGTCAGCCGGTCCAGCTCCAGCTGGCGTCTGCCGCCTGGATACAGCAGCCGCAGGAAAAGCACACCGGGTATGTAGATATGGGGTACTCGCCCACACAGCCCAAATTTGAAGAAACTTCGACCTTTACAGCGGAGGACGGCACAGAATTTGTCGGCCACCTGGTGGAGGTCGAACAGACCGGCGATTACCAGTGGATCAGCACGGAGATCCCGGCCACCTATCACGGATGGCCTGACGTTAAGGGAATCTATCTTGGAAATCTGGTCCTGCCGCACAATGACCTGGAGCCTGTCTACGAAGGGTATGAAAACGATATTTTGGACTACCTGGGGCTGGACCCATCCACGCACCATATCACCGGTGCGGCCTGGACCGGCTCCTGGCAGGGGCAGCCGGGCGAAGATATGATGATACGCCCCGCAGTATTTGATCTGCAGGTCTATGCAACCGGCTGGGTGGGTGTGTATGAGGATGATGTCGAAAATCAATCCGGCGTCGCCCTTGCCACCTATCGCCTGGGCGGGGATGAAAACACCGACGGCCTGTATCACTGGACGGTAACGGCGCACTATCATCCCATGCTGTCAGCTCTGCAGGCGGCCGCCGCCGTGCTGGGCGTGGCCCTACTCATTGCTGCGCTGGTTGCGTTACTTTTCATTTTGTCCCGCCGAAGGAAAGAAACTAACAAAAGAACGGAGGTTCATTAAAAATGAATAGTGGGCCTCCATGATTGTGAGGTACACTATGTCCAGCGATTTAAGAAAAGCGATTCTCGAAAATATATCCATCGAAGAATTGCTCCGCGAGGAAGGATTCGAAGTAATCCCGCGCGGGCGAAAGCTTACCGTGAAAGGGCACGACAGCCTTGTCATCACGCCAGATAAGGGCGTATTTACATGGAACAGCCGGGGATTCGCAGGCTCGGTCATCGACCTGTATATGGGGCTGCATGGCTGTGATGCCCGCACGGCAATGACGGCGCTGCGCAAGCGGCTGCCGGAATATTCACGGCAACACGCGGCGGGGCCTGAACCCCGGCAGCGTGAGCCGCCGAAGCGCGAAGAAAAGAAACCGCTGGTGCTGCCAAAAAAGGACAACAGCAAGTGGAGCCGGGTATATGCTTATCTGATGGCTGCCCGGAAAATCACGCCGACGGTGGTCAAGTGGCTGGTACAGCAAAAGACCATCTACCCGGATGAACGTGGGAACCTCTGTTATGTAGGGCGCGACGCCCAGGGCACCGTGAATTACTGTGCCCGCAAAGGTACGCTTACGCCCAAAGACGGGCAGAAAGGCTTTCGCAATGTGGTGGAGGGCAGCGACTACGAGCACCGATGTGTAATGAACGCCAGTCCGCAGCACACCAAACTGATCGTGACCGAAGCGGCGGTGGACGCCTGGAGCTTCGCTTCCATGCTGGAATTGCATGGCTTGGATTTCCGGGACTACACCTATTTGTCGTTAGAATGCACCTATGAAGGCCCTCTGGGGAAATTTCTGGAGGAAAACCCGCAGGTCAAAACCATTTACTTAGGGCAGGACGCAGATGAGGCCGGACTGAAAAGCCGGGATAGATGCCGTGATTTGCTGAAGGAACGACAATACTCCGGGAAGGTCATTGACAAGCTGCCCGATGCCAGGGCGCCGGGCTGCAAAGACTGGAACGATGCTCTCAAATACTATCTGGAGCAGCAGCGTATCCGGGAGCAGTCAGAGCCGAGCCGGGAGCCGATCATGGAACCGGCCCCCGGCCTGGAACTGACACCGTGAAACCGTATATACACAATACAGAAAAATAAAGGAGATCATTATGCTTGACATCAACAGCTTTACAACGAACGTTAAAAACCAGATCCTGGGCTGGCTGTCGTCCATTGGCACCAATCTGGTCTGTCCGGTCATTGCCGCAGCGGCGGCGATCTACTGTATCTTTCAGCTGCCGCAGCTGTTCAAGGCGCACCGCGATGGCATGAACGACGTGTTTTGGGACTTCCTTTGGAAAGAAATCATCGGTCTTATTGTCCTCTGTGGTACCAGCGTGATTTGGGCGCTGCTGGCGGCGGGCGTTTTCGGGACCGCCGCATAAATCATGTGTGCCGTGCAGGAATTTCCTGCGCGGTATATTCTTTTTGCGGGAAAGGGCTGAAATATGGAGGCTTTAGGAGAATATATTGTAAATCTGCTCAACAACAGCATCGCAAAGTGGCTTCAGGACCTGTTTCTGGGATTTATCACGGCAGTCATGGGGTTTGTCAGCGATATGATCGCCAATATGTGGAATATAGACGTGATAAAGGCCCTGGTGAACTGTACCAGCGGTATCTCGATGGGTGTATTTGCTGTGGGTGTGCTGCTGATGCTGTATGACATCATGGAAGCCAGGTCGGAGGAAAAGACCGTTTATATGTCCGCCGTAACCAAAAATTTTGTGGCTGGCGCGGCCTTTGCCATGTTCGGATCGCAGTTTATCGCCGTGATGAACCAGGCGATCCTCAATCTGTGCGCATTGCTGAAGATCAGCGATTCAGTTCGGGACTTTGAAAACAGTGACTTCATGCAGCAGTCGGCCAGCGTAATCCAGGATGCGATGAATGTCAGTTTGGGCGATGTGCTCGGCGCGGTCATCATCATTCTGGTGGTGCTCATCGGCAGCGGCGTCTTTGTGTATAAGGCGGCCATGCGTTTTGTACAGTTCCTTACGCTGATTTTGATGGTGCCGTTGTACGAGACCAGCATCCTGCGGGGCGACCAGACGGCGTTTTCGTCCTGGTTCCGCCAGGCAATTTCGGTCGGTCTGACCTATTTCTTTGAATACTTTTTGTATTCTCTCGGCATAGCCATGATGGCCAGCAACGGGCTTGGCACACCGCTGCTGGGCGTTGGGTGCCTTGTGGGTATGGGTAGCGTCAGCCGTACCCTGGACAAGTATGGGATGTCCAGTGCCGGACCGCATATCAACCCGACCGGCGCGGCCTATTTTGTGGGCGCTGTCAAAGGTATGATGAAATAAGTTCTCAAAGTGGAGTACCGCCATTTTGGCGGCAGACGAGGCTCCGGCCCAGCTCACACTTTTGTGTACAAATACCATTATGACACTGACAGCTCTTGCTGGAATTGCCCTGGCCCCGATGATGCGGGGACAGGAAAGCCATCAGGCTATGACATTCCTTTATGGTGTTGTACTTCCGCTTCTGGCCGCCGGATATGCAGCGCGGCTGGGGAAAAGCATATACGTTTATCTGAAAATCCATGCGCCGGAAAAAGTGTGCGAAGCAGAAAAAGCTCCTTGAGAGAACTACAGTCTTTTGCAAATAAGCATCGAAAATAAGGCGCAGTAACGTCGTAAAGCAGTTGTGCCCGTCGGGCACAAAACGCCGTTGAGATCGGGCCCAGCGCCCGGAAAGGAGACCTCATGACAACACAAAAATACCTTTGCCCGCCACGCCTGCAAAAGAAATTTTTGCTGTGGTGGTGGACAGTGCCGGAACTCATTGGCATCGCGCTGGGCGCGGTGCTTGTTTTTTATCTGCGGTCGCCGCAGATATTCACGCTCACCTGTTTTCTGGCGCTTGGTACGGCGCGCTTCGACTTTGAAAACAACTTGTTCGGCGCGCTGAAGATGCGTACCGCATATCAGTTCTTTACCAAGACCTTTTCCCAGAATGCGGCTTCCGGCAAAGACGAAAAGCGCCGCAAAAAGAAGCTGCGCAGGCTTATGAAGTCCAAACTTCCCATGCAGGAACTGCTTCAGTTCCGCTTCGGGGAAAACGGTATCTATGGTGGTAAAGACGGCAAGGAGTTATTCCGTTTCTACCGTTATTACCCGCCCAACACTGACGTCATGACCGATGGCGAGATCGCGGAGGAAATCGAACAGCTCTGCCGCCTGTTCGATTCACTACGTTGCCCCTTCGTTATGTTCGGTACAGACAAGGTCGAGGACATGAGCGCGCTGAAAGCCTATTATCGCAGCCAGCCGCGCCAGTATGACCATATTATCGCGGACGTTATCAACGAAATCGAGAGTACCGAGGCCCGGTCCAGTGCCGTGCAGCGTGCCTACTATTTTATTTACAAGGCACAGAACGAAGATGATGACATCTACACTCTTATTGCGGGCAAGGGTTACAAAGTAGACCGGGTTAAAAATGAGGAGCTGGCTGTCCTGCTGCGCAATTATCTGGTGCGGGAGTTCACCAATGTGGACCTGTACACGATTGCGGAAGAAGTGAAAAACTACCCGGATATGGTCAGGGCCAAACCCGCCGTCTACAACAAAGAGATCATGCGCCGCCTGTGTCCGAACCGTATCGACTTCACCAAAGACCACGCCGAGCAGTCCGGCGTGCTGCGCCGCACCCTGATGATCAAAAACTTCCCGTCGCAGATCCCGCCGCGCGCGCTGTACATGGTAGCCAGTATGCGGAACACCTCCTTCACCATGCGGCTGACGCCGCTGCAGAAAGACAGCGCCCGCAAACTTATCAACGAACAGCTGCGCAACAAGGCGGTCATGGCGGGCAAGCATCAGGCCACCGAGCAGATAGACGCCATGCAGGAGGCCAACGACATCCAAAACTTTTATTCGGAGATCACGCGAAATCAAAACACCGTCTACAGCATCAACATCTATATCGAGATCTACGGCAAGACCCTGGACGAGCTGAACGACCTGGAACAGCAGGTGAAGATCGAGCTGGCCGGGGCAGGCATCACCTACGATCAGTTAGCCTACGAGCAGCGGGACGCTTTTTCTTCTGTACAGCCGCTGGGCAGCGACCGTTTCCTGCTGTGTTCCAACAATCTGCCCAGCAAGACAGCGGCGGCGCTGTATCCGTTCAGCTATTCGAGCCTTGTCCATCCCCACGGGATGCCCATCGGGCGCACCGACCGGGGCGGCCCGGTGTACGTGGATATCTTCCAGCGGGACGACCAGATCACCAACGGCGTTTTCTTCATCTCTGGCTCTGCCGGGCAGGGCAAAAGTTACCTTCAAAAGAAAATCCTTACGTTCCAGGTGGTGCGCGGTGTGCATTGCTACATCATGGACCCTGAGAACGAGTACAGCGACGTTACGCGCGGCTTGGGCGGCGTCGTTATCGACTGCGCTTCCGGCCACCACAAGATCAATATTTTTGAGGTCCGGCGTATTAAGCTGGAGGACGACGATGAGGACACTGACCTGCCGGAGATTGCCAGCGACAGCCCGATGTTTTTGCAGCATCTGTCCTGGCTCAAAGATGAGTTCCGTATCATGATGCCGGAAATTCCCGACACCACGCTGCGGGCACTGATGATCCTGGTGCAGGGGATGTATGCATCGGTAGACATCGACCAGCAGACGGATTTTTCCCAGCTTCGGCACGAGGATTATCCGACCTTCAGCACGCTGTACGCCTATGTGGAAAAGCAGATGAAAAAGAGCGATTATCCTATGCTCACCAAAGAGATGATCGTGGAAGTGCTGCTGTATATCAACGACCCGACTTTTGGCGAGTTGTCCAGCATCTTCAACGGTACGACCACCATCGACGTGACGGGCAATCCGTTGATCTGCTTCAGCATGGGCGCGCTGCTCGAAGGCAGCGAACAGCGCCTGCAGGCCGTGGAGAATAACCTGAACACTTACATCTGGTCCATCGTACTGCAGCGGAAGTTCCAGGTCCTGCTCTCGTTCGACGAGCTGTACCTGTATCTGGAGCAGCCTCTGATGGCAAAGTACATCAGCTACTTTGCCCGCCGCAGCCGCAAGTACAACGCCTGTATCGGCGTGGCCACGCAGCAGCTCGGTGACTGCCTGGACGAATCTGTGCGCAAGTACAGTTCGCCCATTATCAATATGAGCAGCTTTAAGTTCCTGTTTTATAGTGGACAAGTCGATCTGCAGGTGATGCAGGAGGCACTGAAACTCACCGACGGCGAGGCCGCCTGTATCAGTGTTTCCAACAAGCGCCATTGTCTGCTCAAGGCCGGTAACGGAAAATACTACATGGAGATCGGGACCCTGCCTTTCGAAGCGGAACTGTTCGGCAGCAAGGGCGGTGTATGACTCATGGTGGAGAAGCTCATCCTGCTTGTCACACGGGAACTGGCGGACGAAAAGCACCGCCCGCTAGTCATTGGTATTTTGCTGGCTCCATTGTTCCTGATCGCAGTCATCGTCCTTCTTGTGGTGGGGGCGTTCTCCTTTTTCACTGTGACGCTGGGGACGTTTTTGACCGAGGACACGTCCCTGGTGGGCGAGACCGTGGCGGTCATGGACAAGGCCAGGGAGGCTTACGTGGAGGAACAGATGGACCTGTACCGCCAGCGTGTCGATCGAAACGGCAAACCTTACCGTAATGTTGTCCTGCAATGGGAAAACGGTTTCTCCAACAATGATAAAGAGATCCTGACCATTGTGTCCTGCTACTATGAGCAGGACTGGGAGATCGACATGGCCGACCTGGCAAGCTGGGCTGTTCTCAAAAGTATCAGTTTTTCGACCCGTGAACGGGGGCCGTACTCCTGCGGCGGGTGCCGGAGCCGGAAAGTGTGCGACGGCCACCCTGATGGCAACGGGGGAACGTATCACCACAGTGATGACGCCGCCGATTGTGACAACTACCACACCGTTACTTATTGCCCTGGCGACCACTATGACCTGTATGTGACGGCCACTCTGCCCGGCTGCCAGACCTGGAACGACGAAGCCGGAGCCACCGAGCAGACCATAGCCCGGTGGGACGATTTGGTGGACCTTTCCTACACCGGGAGCAGCGCCGTCATGCAGCAGTATCAACAGGCTGTCAGGATGGCCACGCTCAATGAGGACTGGGAAGGCTGGACGGAACTCAATATAGAATGGAGCAAAGTGCTGTTCCAAACGGATTGGGAGGAACTGTACGGCGTAACGGTCACGCAGGTGGGCATTACCGATTCGGGCAGTTATACGCCCGATGATAGCTTCACCGGCAATCTGCCTGGCAGCGGCAACGGCACCTTCATTCTGCCGCTGGCAAGCTACAGCTACATCTCCTGCCATTTTGGAGAAGCAGATGGGTGGACGGGTGCCCCTCACGGCGGTATGGACTTTGCTGCCGGTTACGGCACCCCCATCTATGCCGCTGCGGACGGCGTCGTTGTGAAAGCCGGATGGCACAACAGCTGGGGCAACTACGTGAAGATCTACCACGGCACGGACGCACAGGGCAACAAGATCTATACGCTGTACGCCCATGCCTCTTCTCTGGCGGCCACAGCCGGGCAGACGGTCACGCAGGGGCAGACAATCGCCTATGTGGGCAGCACCGGCGACAGCACCGGCAACCATCTGCACTTCGAGGTGTATGTCAACAATACCCGCGTTGACCCGGAAAACTGGTTGTAAAGTCTGCAATACAGGGAGCAATACACAATATTACGCCGAAACGATTCTTTTTTCTGTACTGCAATACGCACTGCAAGCAGGCATGAAGAAAAAACAAACGATGACAAGCGAAATATTTTGACGATTTGTTTTTTGAGGTTTGAAAAGACTGCGACAGCAATACAAACAGCAATACAAAATCAGGAAGAAAAACCGCGCTGCACTGCGGCGCGGTGTGTTGCTGTATTGCACTTGTGCAATACAGCTTTATCCTGCATTTTCCCAACCGCTTTCCAATTTTCATAAAAATGGGGAAAATCGTGTCCCCGGAAAGGAGCCACTCAATGGAAAATAAGTCAAAGGGTCGTGTGGCCAGAGCGTATAGGATCAGTGATGAGACGGTAGAAACACTGAAGGCCATAGCTGACAAAGAGAACTGCACAGAAACGGCTGTTATCGAGAACGCCATCCGCTACTATCGGGATTATCTGTATGTGCAGAACGACGGGGCTTTTATTACCGAAAGCGTAAAGCGCACGGTGCTGGCCAGTGTCAACCTGATGGAATCGCGGCTGAACAACCGTACCAACAAGGTGCTGTCGGAGCTGGCAATCCAGCAGGCCATATTGTGCCAGGTCATTGCGCATGAACTGGAGGTCAACCCCCGCGCGCTGGACAACTACCGCCGCGCCGCCGTCGAATACCTCAAGATGAACGACCGGGTATTCCGATTGGAGGACATTGTAGAAGAATGACGCTGCGGCCAGCAAAGAAAACGGGCGTTTTGTGCCCGGTTTCTTTGCAAATAAGCGTCAAAAATAAAACGAAATAGCGTCAGAAAACGGTTGTGCCCGTCGGGCACAAAACGCTGTCAAGATCGGGCACAACGCCCGTTTGGCGCAGCGGAAAGTGAGGTGAAAAAGTGAAGGTCAAAGCGATACTCAACTCCGGCTATTTCGCCAATGCGCGTCATGCGGCCAACTACATTGCCTATATCGACCGGCAAAGCCCCATCTTCGACCAGAACGGTACAGAGAAAAGGGTGCTGTCGGCACAGGCAGACGTCGAGGCTCCCGGCAACAGCACGGTCTGGTATCATGTGTATTCGCTCAACGCCAGCGACTGCGAACGGCTGGGGGTAGACCGCAATTACATGAAAAACCTGATTGCGCTGAAAGCCGACGAACTGGCAAAGGCGTATAACATTTCTCCAAACAATTTGCGCATGGTATGTTCCTGGCACAACAAGGACTTCCACCCACACCTGCATTTTCTGGTGTGGTCCACCGACAGCCGGGAAGCGTTCATTCCGCACCGGGAAAAAGAAACGGACAAAAACGCCGCACTGAACGCGGCGACCCTCGCGGTCAAGAGCAGCTTCACCAATGAGATATTTCGCGGCGACCTGGCATATCTGAAAGAAGAAAAAAGCGCACAGCGGGATAAACTCAATGAACAGCTGCGCAGACTGGTGTCCAGCGAATATCTGGTGGACCGGGAGATCACCGACGCGCTGAAAGCGCTGGGGAGGGAGCTGCGGGCCACAAAAGGAAAACACACCTACAAATTCCTGCCGCCTCCCCTCAAGGTGCAGGTGGACAACGTGCTGGAACGGGTCACACAGAGGGACCCCGTACTCAGGTCTATGTATGAGGAATATCTGGACAGCCAAAAGGAGTTGGTGCTGACCTACGCTTCCAACGAGGAAACGCTGGACAAAAAATTCGCGGAGATCGAAAACAGTTTCTTTCATCCATACTGCGGCTTCGAGGACCAGCGCGCAGGGCGCGCCGAGGTCACACGGCACAATATCATCATACAGGCTGCCGAGCGGTACGCCGGGCCAACAGTACGGAAAAAACCAGCTTCGCACAGTGCACGCCAAAAGTCAACGTCGGCGCAACCAGCAAATAGGAATGGTACGGTTTCCGCTCACGCGGCGGCAAACCCGGCCCCGCCGCACAGCGGGCCAGCAGTACAGGAAAAACCAGCTTCGCACGGCGCGCAGGAAAAGTCAACCCCGGAACAGGATCTGGCAATGAATACGCAGCCAGCCGATTCGGATGAAAAAGTGGACGGTTCCGACTACCGTGAGAAAAGCCCCGGCTATGCAGCACAGAATATGCTGTACCGCCTGGCAAAAACGCTGCGTTTTGACCAGCAGCAGGCGCAGATCAGAAACCGGGCGCACCAGGCCGCCAACGGACTGACGGGCGAGAAGCAGAATGTGCGCAGGCTGAAAACCGGCCTTGCAGACGAGCGCAACCTGTCCTCGCTGGAGCGTTGACGGGAATTTTGTGCCCAACGGGCACAACCGCTTTCTGACGTTGATTCGTTTGATTTTTGATGCTTATTTGCAAAAAAATACGCGCATTTTACCGTCGGAAATCGGTAATTATTCAAACTGCCCCTTGACAAAATCATGAGATTAAGCGAAATTGTATGCAGAAACACAACAAAGACACAAACGGAGGTACATTATGAACTTTAATATGCAGCAGTTGGAAGATATGAACGAACTGGACCGCCTGTATTTATTTGAGGATATTCCCGAAGAAGATCTGAAAGCGCACCTTGAAAGCCTGCCAGAGGATGAACGGGTGGCTCTGCTTGCGCTGATTCCCGAAGAGATCCGCTGCAATATGGGCTATCCTTCGGATCAGCAGAATGCCTTTTTGGAAGTAAGCGAACGCTTTGATAAGCTCTGGCCGAAACTGGAGGACTTTGGCGGGTTCAGCGGCAGATACGGCCAGAAGTATAAGGACTGGCTGGAAGCTTACTGCCCGGAGGAGTTCTGGGAACTGGTATTCAAAAAAGAACTGGGCGCAGTCTGCAGGGCCAAAAACGAGGAAGTGGCAAACTTCATTGACGACACGGTAAAGGCGCTGCTCGTGAAGAACCCCGCCCCGGACCAGAACACGCACTTTCTGGAGCATGTAGGCCACATGAACGCCTTGAAGGCGCAGGCAGAGGAAATGGCCGAGCCGCTGATGTTCGGCGGCTGCCAGCGGGGCGAACTGGGGATTCCCAAGCTGGAGCGGCCGGTTGCGACCCGTGGCCGGGGAAAGAACATGTTTTTCAATGGGACGCAGGAGGACTGGGAAGACTGTGGAAAACCTGACGCAATAATCCCGTTTTGAGCAGTTTTGCCGTATGCGCATTTACAAATATATAGACGATTCAAAAGAGCGGACTTCGGTCTGCTTTTTTTATTGTCTGAAATAAAAGCAGGAGGAGTGACGTTTATGCTCAACATAACACAGTATGAACAACTGGAAAAAGCATACGGGAAAACGCTGCGGGAAATTGCCAGTGACAGCGATTCATGGAAAAGGTTTCTGGATTCAGCCGGATACACCTACCGCCAGTCGTTCAAAAATCAGGTTGCAATGTATTCGCAGAAGCCAGGAATGAAAGCGGTTCTCACAGAAAAGCGATGGGAAGATATGAACCGGGCTGTAAAAAGCGGCACAACCGGAGTACGGATTTTTGATGACAAGAGTCCCAACCATATCTCCTATGTGTTCGATTATGCCGACACGGTTCCCGGCTCACCGCCCCCTGGCCCCCGTCCCTGGACGGTACACAAAAACAAAACCGGAATTGCACTGCATAATCTGCTGAAGCGGACCGGGGAAAAGAACCTGGACAATTATGTTCAAAATCGGGTACGGATGATAGTGGATTCTGAAGTTGATCCCGGCGCGGAACCTGCCGTGCGGGCCGCGCTTCAGCGTTGTCTGGAGCAGAGCGCGATGTATGTCACATGTGTACGGCTGGGCTTACCGACAGAAAGATTAGATACAGGTGCCTTTTCCTTCCCGACGAGGTATCGAGACAACGGGAAGGTGATACAGAGAATTGGAACACTCCTCAACCACACGCTGCGGGCATGCCTGGAACCGGTCCGTGATGTGGCCTACTCCATGAACATGACCATGCCCGCGCCGGAGGAAATCGCCGCGCAGGCAAAACAGCCGGAACCTTCTGCCGCCCCGGCGCTGCCGGATCTTGCAAAAGTGCCGGTACGCCGCAAGGGGGATATTATCACCATCGGCAGAGGTGAAACTGCGCATGAGATCGACGTCACCGTTTCGGACGAGGACCACGCCGCTATTGCGGCACATCTGCCTTACCAAGCAAAGCAGCCTGTGAAACACCACACGGCCCAGGGCAAGCCGGACGCCGGGTATGAGCAGCTTTCATTGGCCGCGACGCTGTCCCGAAATGTGCGTGCCGATCTGGAGGACGTCGCCCGCCTGCATGATGGATATGTGCAGCGCATGGAGAACGGCGGTATCCTGTCCCCGGCAGAGGCCGCAGATATGGACGATCTGGAAGATATACAGGGGCGTCTGGAAAAGGAACTGCAACAGGATAAAACGGCGCAAAAAATCGTACAGGAGGCGGAGGCCGCAGCGGCGCCCCAGAAAGGCGCGGCGGACTATGCCGTGGAAATCCCGGTGGATGGCGAATGGACGAAGTTCCAAACCGTGCAGGAAGCGGAACACGCCGCATATCAGGAATGGATCAAAGAAGGCCGCAAGAATGCGGTCAATTACAGCACCACCGGTGACCGTGAGCCGTCGGGCGGCCCCAAGGCCCGGTTCCAGGACAATATCGCTGCTTTGCGGCTGCTGCAGTATCTGGATGCCGACGGCCAGCAGGCCAGCCCGGAACAGCAGCAGGTGCTGGCCCGTTATGTGGGCTGGGGCGGCCTGTCCGACGCCTTCGACGGCAAAAAAGCCGAGTGGGCAGGGGAATATAAAACGCTGAAGGAACTGCTGCCCGCACAGGAATATGAAGCCGCCCGCGCCTCTACCCTGACCTCGTTCTATACGCCGCCGGAGATCATCCGCACCATGTATGAAACGCTGGAGCGCTTCGGCCTGAAGGGCGGCAACATCCTGGAACCGAGCATGGGCGTGGGCGCATTCTTCGCCAACCGCCCGGCGTCCTTCGATACGAACGGCACGATGCTGTACGGCGTGGAACTGGACCCGGTCACGGGGCGCATCGCCCAGCAGCTTTTTCCTAAAGCAAACATCCAGATCACGGGCTATGAAAAGGCGTCGCTGCCGGACAGCTTTTTTGACGCGGTGGTGGGCAATGTGCCTTTTGGGCAGTACAAAGTAAACGACCCTGCCTTCAACCGCTACAATTTCCTGATCCACGATTACTTTGCGGCAAAGAATATCGACAAGCTGCGCGTGGGCGGTATCCAGGCCATCATCACCACAAGCGGGACGATGGACAAGAAAAGCGAGGATGTGCGCAGGTACCTGGCCGCCCGCTGCGACCTGATCGGCGCGGTGCGGCTGCCGAATACCGCATTCAAAGCGGCGGCAGGCACCGAAGTGACCGCCGACATTCTGTTTCTGCAGAAGCGGGACGGCGTACTGTCAAACCCGGAAGCCGACTGGCTCCATGTGGGCCAGACCGCAGACGGCATACCGATGAACCAGTATTTTATCGACCACCCGGAAATGATCTGCGGAAAAATGGAAATGGTCAGCGGCCCCTACGGGCCGCGCCCCACCTGCCAGCCTGATACAGATACCAGCCTGGAAGAGCAGCTGCGCACAGCCATGGGCCGCCTACAGGCCGTCCTGCCGGAACTTGCGCCGCTGGCCATTGGTGATGAAGAAAACGCGGCCAGCTCGAAGGCTATTCCTGCCGATCCGGCTGTGCGCAATTACAGCTATTGTGTGCGGGACGGAAAAATCTATTTCCGGCGTGACTCTCTCATGTGGGAACAGACCCCCAACGCCATGACCCGGCAGCGAATTGAGGGTATGGTGGGACTGCTCTCTGCCACACGGGAACTGATCCAGGCGCAGGTGAACGACTTGCCGGAGGAGGAGATCGCACGTTTGCAGCGACAGCTTTCCCGGCAATATGACGATTATGTAAGCAAATATGGCCGCCTGTACAGCCGCGCCAACAACGCCGCGTTCCACGAGGACAGCGGGTACAGCCTGCTGCGCTCTTTGGAAGGAGTGGACGAAGAAGGAAATTTTGCAGGCAAGGTGGATATGTTTACAAAGCGCACCATCCGCCCGACGCGCGTGATCGATCATGTGGATACCGCCGCTGAGGCGCTGGTGGTGTCGCTTGCCGAACACGGCGGCATCGACCTGGCGTATATGCAGCAGCTTTCCGGCAAAACGCAGGAAGAACTGGTGAAGGACCTGTCCGGCCTGATGTTCCGTGTGCCCGGCATGGGAACGGAAGAAGATCCGGTCTACCAGACCGCTGAAGAATACCTGTCGGGCAACGTCCGGCAAAAGCTGGAACAGGCCCGCCAGGCTGCCGCGCTGGACCCGGTGTACCGGGCCAACGCGGACGCCCTGGCCGCTGTGCAGCCCAAAGAACTGACGGCGTCGGAGATCAACGTGCATCTGGGCACCACCTGGATACCTGCCGACGATGTGCGGCAGTTTGTCCTGGAGCTGATGCAGCCCAATGCCTGGGTGGCGCAGCACATCCAGGTGCATTACGAGCCGGTCACGGCCAGATGGAGCGTGACCGGCGGCAGGATGGACAGTGTGAACGTCCGCGCCACGGCCACCTACGGCACAAAACGCCGGTCCTTTTACGATCTGTTACAGAGCAGCCTGAATATGCAGCCCGCGAGGGTAGACGACTATGTGGAAGAACCAGACGGCAAAAAGCGGGCTGTGCCCAACGTGAAGGAAACACGTCTGGCGCAGGATAAACAAAAGCAGATTGAGGCCGCGTTCCGGGATTGGATATTTAAGGACCCGGACCGGCGGCGTCGGCTGGCCGCCTACTACAATGAACACTACAATAACCTACGCCCACGTGAATATGACGGCAGTTTCCTAACTTTCCCCGGTATGAACCCGGAGATCACGCTGCGGCCCCATCAGCGCAACGCGGTGGCTCGCATCCTGTTCGGAGGCAATACGCTGGTAGCCCATGCGGTAGGCGCTGGCAAGACCATCGTCATGGGCGCGGCGGCTATGGAGAAGAAACGCCTGGGCCTGTGCAGCAAGACCATGATCGTCGTGCCCAATCACCTGACCGAACAGATCGGGTCCGAACTGCTGACGCTGTATCCGAACGCCAATATCCTTGTGGCGGCAAAGCGGGATTTTGAAAAGGACCGCCGTAAGCTGTTCTGTTCGCGCATTGCCACCGGCAATTATGATATTGTGATTTTGGGGCACAGCCAGTTCACCCGGCTGCCGCTGTCCGATGAACGGCAGCAGCAGTTCCTGCGCGATGAGATCGAGCAGTTCACGGAGGTCATCAATGCGGCAAAAAAAGAGCGCACCGGGCAGGAATTGTCTGTAAAGCAGCTGGAGCGGGCCAAAAAATCTCTGGAATCGCGGCTGGAAAAGTTGATGGACGCCCCCAAAGACGACGCAGTGACCTTTGAAGAACTGGGCGTCGATTCACTCATGGTGGACGAAGCGCATCAGTTCAAAAATCTGGCCGTGCAGACGAAAATGCAAAATGTGTCGGGGATTACAACCGCTGAGAGCCGGAAAGCCACAGACCTGCTCATGAAGTGCCAATACCTGGACGAGATCACGGACGGCAAAGGCGTTGTGTTCTGCACCGGCACGCCCATCAGCAACTCGGCTGCGGAACTCTACACCATGATGCGCTATATACAGGCGGATACCCTGCGTGAGCATGGCCTGTACGCCTTCGACGCATGGGCGGCCAACTTTGGCGAAACGGTCAGCGCTATGGAGCTGGCCCCCGAAGGGACCGGCTACCGCATGAAAACGCGGTTTGCCAGGTTCAACAATCTGCCGGAACTCATCAGCATGTGGAAGCTGGCTGCGGATGTACAGACAGCCGACATGCTGAAGCTGGAGGTGCCGGAACTGGAAGGCGGCAAACCGACGGTCATCATGTGCCCGCCCACGGAGCTGCAGAAGCATACCATCCAGGCACTGGGCGAACGGGCCGAGGCGGTGCGCGCGGGCAGCGTGGACCCTCATATGGACAATATGCTCAAGATCACGACGGACGGCAGGAAGCTGGCACTTGACCAGCGGCTGCTCAACCCGGCCCTGCCGGACGATCCCGGCAGCAAGGCCAACGCCTGTGCGGACAAGGTCTACGAGATTTGGGCGCAGACGCGGGAACAGCGGTCTACACAGCTGATATTTTCCGACCTGGCCACGCCGGGGACCGGCGCGTGGAATGTGTACGACGACATCCGGGATAAGCTGATCGCAAGAGGCGTCCCGAAAGAGGAGATCGCCTATATCCACGACGCGAACACCGACGCGAAAAAGGCGGCGCTGTTCGCCCGTGTGCGCGCTGGCAAAGTGCGCGTGCTGCTGGGCAGTACACAAAAAATGGGAGCCGGAACCAACGTGCAAACCAAATTGATTGCACTCCACCATCTGGATGTGCCCTGGCGGCCCTCGGATATTGAGCAGCGCGAAGGTCGGATTCTGCGCCAGGGCAACGAAAACAAACGCGTGCAGATATTCCGCTACGCCACGGAGGGCAGCTTCGACGCCTACAGCTGGCAGCTCATTGAGAACAAGCAGCGCTATATCAGCCAGATCATGACCAGCAAGACCCCCGCCCGCTCCTGTGAGGACCTGGACGAGGCAACGCTTACTTACGCTGAAGTCAAGGCGCTCTGTGCGGGAAACCCTCTCATCAAGGAAAAAATGGACCTGGACAACGAAGTGGCGCGGCTCAGCACGCTGCGCAGCGCCCACAATGCGCAGATCTATGAATTGCAGGACCTTGTCTCTATCGGGTATCCGGCAGCAATCCGGCGCATCGGCCAGGAATTGGACGCCCTGCGGCAGGACGCCGCATTGTTTCAAAGCAGCCTGCGCAAAGACGATAAGGGGAACGAGATGTTCTCCGCCGTTATCCAGGGAGTGACCTATACCAAACGCGCCGATGCCGACGCCGCGCTGCTGGAAGCCTGTAAGGCGGCCGTAGCCGGTGCAGGCGAGAAGAAGATCGGCCGGTATTGCGGGTTTGACATCTGTGTGGGCTACGACCCGAAGATCATTGGATTTGCGGGGTATCTGCAGGGCGAACAGCGCTACAGGATCGAATTGAACCCGAAGCAGAACTTTTCCTCTTTCCGCGCGGTGCTGGAAAACATATCCGCTCAGATCCCGGTAAAAATCGCCGCGCGCGAAGAGATAGAGAAAAACATTGAATCTGCCAAAGAGGCGGCCAAACAGCCATTCGCCTATGAAGAAGAATTTCAGACCAAGCTGGCCCGGCTGAATGAACTGAATATACTGCTGGACCAGGAAAAGCAGGAACTCGTACAGAATGAAAAGGAGAATCGTATGCAGAAAGAAAATGTGAATCTTCATGCAGAAGAAAATGAAGATTGGGAAGCTTCTACAGTCGAGCCAGCCGCAAAGCTGCCCGCAGGATGGAAATGGACGATGTACAGTGATGGAAGCGGCAGATTGGAAGGCCCGGATAAACAGAGTCTGTATTCGTATGATCGCATGACTTGCGCCAGTGCAGGGGAAATCGAATATCGCAAAAGCAACAACAGTTCATGGGATGTTTTCCCGGAAGGCTCTCTGGACAGATTTCGCGAATGGGCTGAGCAGCAACTCCTGCAGGAATTGAAGAAGGAACCGCTGCAATATCAGGAGTTTTTGGAGCATCAAAGTCATCAGGATGATGAAATTGAAAAGAACCCATTGGATATGGAGGACGCAGCCCGGCAGGCCGGGCTGACGGTGCAGCGTGACCAGGACAAGCCGGGCGCAGCCTACTTCGACGCAGACCAGAACGTGATCCATGTATCGGACGCCGGTTCCGAGGAAGATGTGCGGCTCAGTGAACTGAAGGGCTACGCGGACGCCGTTATCCAGCGCACAGCGACGGTGGAGCAGCCGGTCCGCGACCTGGAGAGCGCGTCCCTGGCGGTGATGCTGGCGGCACGGTATGACGTTGGGGTAAGTGACCGGCTGTCGCAGCAGCTGGCGTCCGCCCATGCGGAGGCCGTCAAATGCCCGACGTTCGACTTGCCGGTCACATTGCAGCGTCTGGACAAAGCCCTGGATTACTGTGACCACTTCCTGGCCCATGAGCAGGAAAGAGCGCTGGAGCAGGAAGCGGAGAATGAGCCGGAGCCGGAACAGGTGACGGAACTGTCGCCCCAAAGCCAGGCGTTCATGATGGACCTGTAAGGAGGAGATGATTTTTTGAAAAGAGGTTTGCGGCCGCTGCTGACGATCGTGATCGTATACGCCCTGGCAACGGCCCTGCAGATGGGGGCCGGGTATGCACCGGGCGATGGGCTGCTCGTCCTGGCAAAGCTGCTGGCGGCTCTGCTGGCCGCAGCGCTGGTAGAGATGTACAACCGCGCGCCGCTGGCGGTAAAGGATGTGCAGGCCGGGCACGGCCAGCACGGCGACGCGCACTTTATGGATGATGAAGAAAAGAAGAAAGTGTACGTTGAGGTCCCTCATGGCAGCGAGAATACGCCGGGGATGCTGGTGGGAGCCACCCGCAGTATCTGGCTGCTCGACACCAGCGACCAGTCTGTGCTAATGGTCGCCCCGCCCGGTGCCGGTAAATCCACCAGTCTGTATATCCCCACAATCACCTATAATGCCAGGGTCAATCTGCACACGCAAGATGCCCAGGGTATCGGCCAGGGGGCCAGCATGGTTCTGGTATCTGTCAAGGATGACCTGTATACTATTACCAGCGCCGAACTGAAAAAGTGCGGCTACCGCGTGCTGAAGCTCGATCTGCGAAACGTGTTTTGCTCCTGCCATTTTAATCTTTTGTACCGCGTCAACATCGAGATCGACGCCTGGCGCAAGGAGAGCGACGCCAAGCAGAAGGCCGTGCATTATGCCACGGCAGAACGCTACGCCAAGGTCATTGCCAGTGCAATCATCGGTAATACCGGCTCTGTGAACAGTGGTGACAGTAGCGAGTACTTTAATGAAACTGCCCGTGGCCTGATTACTGGTCTGGTCCTGTTGGTGTCTCAGTATGGCCAGGACGGTGAGCGCCACATCGTCAGCGTTTTTAATCTGATTGTCGAGCTGGCAGGGGCGGATAACCCGGAGAAAGGTAACACCGTCCAGAAAAGCCGTCTGGCTGCCATGCTGGAGGGGGTTACCGACCGGCGAATCAAAGGCTATATCAGCACTACCACAAGCGCGGACATTCGAACCACCCTCAATATCGTTTCTTCGGCGCTGTCCAAGCTGCTGAAATTCGTCGATGCGGAGCTGGAACAGCTGATCTGCACACACGACAATGATCTGGACGCTGAACGATTCATCGAACGGCCCACAGCGATCTTCCTGATCGCGCCGGATGAAAACGAAACCAGGCACTTCCTGGCATCATTGTTCGTCCGCTTCCTGACCGACGATCTGATTGCCCTGGCCGAGCGACAGGGCGGGCATTGTCCCCGTCCCTTCTACTATTTTTTGGACGAGTTCGGCAACTTCCCGGCAATTCCCGGCGTCACCAGCCTGTTCTCCGCTATCCGCAGCCGAGGCGGGCGAATCCTTGTCGCGGTGCAAAGCTACAGCCAGTTTTTGCTCAAATACGATAAAAACGTCACCGAGATCATCAAAGACAACTGCCAGATTTTGCTCAACACATTTGTATCGCCATCGGCCCAGGATACAGCTACCAGCATATCCAAAATGCTGGGCGATGAGACCATATTGACCGGCTCCACCTCCAAGTCTGATGGCAAGACCACCAGCAGCCACCAGCTGATGGGCCGCCCGCTGCTTTCCCCGGCTCAAATGGTGCGCATCCAGCGTGACACCTGGATCGTCGAGAAAGCCGGGTATGCCCCCATGAAAACCCATCTCGAGGGTTACTGGAAATACTTGTCCCTTGCTCCCCAGGAGCAGGATGCCGCCGGCGAGAACGACTACCTGGAAATCAAACTACTCAGCACGGAATCTCTGCGACAGGCTCTAGGAAGTGCCTCGACGCGCCCTCACACGCCCCCGGCAGCAACCAGAGAGCCGCGCCGCAAGCTGGGAGCTTCCCGGCGCGAAGCGGCAGCACTGTACCCCGGAAAATTCAACCCCTAAACAACAATGCCCCAGGCAAACGGCTTGCCTGGGGCTGCTTTTTTGGAAGGGAGAACACCATGTTTGTAAAAATATATAACAGCTTATTTGATTATGGTCTGAAGCCCAAAGAATTGATGGTATTTTTGTTTTTATCGTACTGCCAGAACTGCCTGGGCACAGCAACCGTCCGCAACGCCACCATACAGCAGCGGTGCGGTTTGAGCGAGAACACAATCCGCTCCGCCGTGGCCGGTCTGGAACAAAAGGGCCTGCTGGTAGTGTCTGCCCGGCAAGATCGGGACGGCCGCAGGATCTCCAATCAGTACAAGCTCCTGCAGCTGTCCGGCGCATGGGGCAAGCTGCCGGTAGAAGCATTCAACCTGGATAAACGGGACTTTGCCGTGTATACCTACCTCTGCCGTTGCTCCAATGGGCAGCGCAAGGCGTTTCCCTCGTTTTCACACATGGCCACCGTGCTGCACATGGCCATCGGCACAGTGCAAACGGCTATCAAGTCTCTGGTGGCCGCTGGCAGGCTCCTCAAAGCCGCTTTCCGTGCCGGGAAGCACAACCTGTACATACTCGTCGAAACGGTGGCACGGGCGCTCCCAGGGGCCAATCCTGGCGCACAAAAAGAAAACCGCCGTGCTGGAACACGGCGGCAAGTTAGAGATATTGCAGAAAAGACCATTGCACATATTCTCTACAAATTAAACATACTACAGCTTATTGGCGTCTGTCAAGGCATTCTTTCTTTTACTGTTTCAAGGGTATGTCAAAATTTGCGGAACAGTAATAAGACTAATCCCACTTACAGTACAAAAGAAAGATATTTCTCCCTCTCCAAATTAGCAATAGGGGGAGAAGCGCGACTTTTGGAGCCGGATGCAGGAATAAACGGCAAAGCCCCTCTTGCCCAAACTGAAGGATTCCGCATGCCCCCCAGGTTTCGTACCCACAGCCTGCCCGATTGCTGCGCCAGACTATTTTTTTCTTTGTACAGTCGTTGCCACCGACGTAGGCAGCAGGTATAATTTAAGCAACAGGGAGTGACTTTTGCATGAAGATGGTGTTTATCAAATTCAAGCCGGATGGCAAAGAATACGGGTTCGGCGTGCCGGAGGACTACAAAGGCAGCGCCGGGCTGAAGCCTGGCAGCTGGGTACGGGTGCCCGTACCGGGATGCCGCAAAAAGATGCTGCGGGTGGTGGTGCGCGTTGCCGAGACCGCAACGCCGCCGGAAGGCTTGAAAATGATTGGCTACTCCGGGCGGCAGATTGCGCAGACTGCAAACAAAAAAGCCCGCCGCGCCGCACACCAGGGCGGCATCATCTACCTGGCAAAAAAGGCCAAAGCCGAAAAGCGGGCCATGCTTGGCGGCAGGCCGATAGACCTGGCCTGGGAGGCGGAAAAAGCGGCCTGGATCGAGGACGATCTGGACATCGAGCCGTATCTGGCCAAGGGGTATAACACCGACGAGGGCCTGCCCAAGCTCACCGAGCTGCGCCTGGGGATGCGCATGGGCTTTGATGAGAGCAGCTACGATGACCCAACCTTGCCGCTGCACATCATCAGGAAGCGCCGTGTACATCAGCTGCGGGATTGGGCCAGAGAGCAGGGCTTGTTGCCGCCCATGTACTACGAGGACCCCGTCCACGGTATCGACAAAGAACAGCTGCGGGAACTGCTGATCGGCATTGCCAACGGCATTATGCCGGACACCTACGGCCTGAAGCTCATCAAGCTGCACAAGTGCGGTCCTCGTGTTTTGCGGGAAATGCGCCTGTGCCGCGAAGCCGGTATGACCGGCAAAGAAATCCGCCCCTATTGGGCGCTGGGGGTCAAAAAGCTGCAAGAGGTGCGCGCCGCATTCCTAGCAGAAAAAGAAACAGACGGCGGCCAATGATGCAGCCCGGGCTGGCGCTGCAAAACGCTTTGTGCCTATTAGGCACAAAGCGTTTTGATTGTCCTGTCGTTATTTTTCCCATTAAAATTTGCAGAGCTGTGTGTCGAAACAATCACACTCGCGAATATAGTGGAGTGAGCAAGAAGCGGAAAAACGCGCAAGCATTGTAAATAAATATATTGACATAGCGCGCGCAATCTGCTATAATGATTACAGAATCAAGGAAAGGAGATTGCACTGTATGGCGAACATCAACATCAATATCCGCATGGATTCCGACTTGAAGCAGCAGTTTGAGGCTTTTTGCAATGATGTTGGCATGACGATGACAACGGCATTTACCGTTTTTGCGAAAAAGGCTGTCCGGGAATATCGAATCCCCTTTGAGATTGGAGCGGAAGTTCCGAACGCCGAAACGAAAAAGGCAATTGAAGACGCCAGAAAAGGTATTGGAATGAGTAAGGCTTTTTCTTCCGTAGAAGAACTCATGGAGGATTTGAATGCTGACGATTAAGTATCAGGCCGCCTTCAAGAAAGACTACAAAAGAATTGTAAAGCGCGGCTATGATATGCGCCTGCTGGAAAAGGTGATCGAGCTGCTGGCCAACCAGAAACCGCTGCCAGAGAAGAACCGGGATCACCAACTTTCCGGGGACTATGCGGGATGCCGCGAGTGTCACATTACCCCGGATTGGTTGCTGATCTACGAAGTGGCCGATGAGGAATTGATTTTGTACCTCACCAGAACCGGCTCACACAGCGACCTTTTCTAAGCCCTATTATGCAGAAAAAAAGAAAGCCAAGCGGCTTTCGTCGCTTGACTTCCCTTTCGAATCTGCTTATAATAGTCCCGATAAGAACTCCACCCTGGAAGCCACCATTTAAATCTGGCAACCAGTAACCACAAGGCTAAAAATGCAGCAGCGTTGTGGGGTAACGTGGTACTAAGCAATACAATCTGTGTTGCATATCTGTATGGTTATAAACCAATTTCCGTTTGGTTTATCGCCTAAACAGTTTACAATACAGTTTGACCTTTGTCAAGGTACACCAAACCCCCACCGTTGTGAAATGGTTGGGGGTTTTTATCGTTGTACCTTGAAAATCGAATATGTTGTTCCTGTGGAAGTATTTACTTCTTTTGTACTGTGGTCGGCCTCAAAAGCCGCAGGGATGCAACAGACCCCGCCAGCCAGTACAGCCCCCATAGGCAGAAACCTCCAGCCGGGATGCTGGGTCGGGGGAAAGCGGGAGAACACCCGCTGCCAGGAACACTATAGAAACACGCTTTTTTCTGATTTTCAAATCGGATTAACGGCGGTGACCGCCCTCGCAACGATGGTTGCCGCCGTTTGTGCGCTTTGAAAAAAGCGATACAAACAAAAAATGCACCGAGGCATCTCTGCCCCGGTGCGGTGCTTGGTGCGCCGGAAGAGACTCGAACTCCCGACCTTCTGATTCGTAGTCAGACACTCTATCCAGCTGAGCTACCGGCGCATATTCTCTTGGCGTTCTCGCCGGAGAACGTGTTTTATTATAGCGCCCGCCGCCCGGAAAGTCAAGCGTTTTTTTCAAAAAACTCAAAAAATTCTGCAAATGGGCATCTTTCACGAAAATCCTCAGCCCGCGGGGCGGGTTTTCAGCTCTTTGCCGTTGTCTGAAAACGAACATCGAATTGACAAATACTTTGCAACATTTTATAATATAGAGTAGATTTCGGATTACGAACGATGGCGTTTGCAATCGCAGCCGCCATCGACTTTTTTATTCTCCAGTCTGTCCGCCTGTTGCGCACAAGCGTGTACGCACGGTACAGAGCATTAAACGAATAAACCGAAATCGACCCCAATTTGTATTCCATTAAGAAACGGAGTGGCACAAAACCATGGCGAAGTACATCGTCAAGCGCGTGGCAATGGGCATTTTCAGCGTGTTCATCGTCGCGACCCTTACCTTTTTCATCATGAACCTGGTCCCCGGCGGCCCGTTCGTGGCGGAAAAGTCCATCAGCAAAGCAGCCCAGCAGGCCCTGGCCGAAAAATACGGCCTCGATAAGCCCCTCGGCGTGCAGTACCTTAATTATATGAACAGCCTGATCCATGGCGATATGGGCCTGAGCCTGAAACAGCGCGGCCGTACCGTCAACCAGATCATCTTCTCCAAGCTGCCGGTCTCGGCCCGCACCGCCGGTCTGGCTGTGGTCGTCGCGCTCTGCGTCGGCATTCCGCTGGGCTGTCTGTCCGCGTATAACCGAGGGAAGTGGGCCGATAATCTGATTATCGTGTTTGCCACCTGCGGCATCGCCATCCCGAGCTTTATCTCAAGCGTCGTGCTTTTGTACACCTTCGGCATGAACCTGAAGCTCCTGCCCACCGTCGGCCTGAATGAACCGGCGGCCTACATCATGCCCGTGACGGCGCTGGCGATTTATCCCACCGCCTACATCACCCGCCTGATGCGCTCCAGCCTGCTGGACGTCATGGGTCAGGACTACATGCGCACCGCCCGCGCCAAGGGTGTTTCCAGTGTGAAGATCCTCTTCAAGCACGCGCTGCGCAACGCGATCCTGCCTGTCATCACGTATGTCGGCCCCATGCTGGCAGGTCTGATGACCGGTTCCTTCGTCGTGGAGAAGATCTTCTCCATCCCGGGTCTGGGCCGCGACTTCGTGTCCGCCATCACGAACCGTGACTATATGATGATCATGGGCACCACGATCCTGCTGGCGACCCTCGTCATCGTTGCGAACGTCGTTGTTGACATCCTGTATAAGATCATCGACCCGCGCATCAAGCTGAAGTAAGGAGGAGCAGACACATGGAAAATCTGAAAAAGAATCCGTTGAGCCTGCAACTCAACGTTGAGGACTTTGCCCCCGCGTCCAACGACGAGAAGAAAAGCCTTGTCGTCATGCGCGAGAGCGTCAACTTCTGGAAGGACGGCATGCGCCGTCTGCGCAAAAACAAGATCGCCATGGTCAGCCTGGTCGTCATCCTGCTGATCGCTTTCATGGCCTATGTTCTGCCCAGCTTCTGGCCCTACAGCTATGAGCAGCAGATCAAGGGCAGCAACAACCTGGCCCCGTTTGAGTATTCTGCCGCCGAGCAGAAGCTCATCGACCAGGGCGAGAACGTATTCCCGCACATTCTGGGCACCGACCGTATGGGCCGTGACTTTGCCGTGCGTGTCATGATGGGCACCCGCGTCTCCCTGTCCGTCGGCCTGCTGGCCTCTGTGCTGGTCCTGCTCATCGGCGCGACCTACGGCGCCATCTCCGCATTTGCGGGCGGCTGGATCGATAACATCATGATGCGTATTACCGATATTCTCTACACCATCCCCGACATCCTGCTCATCATCCTGCTGGCCATGGCCATCAAGGAACCGCTGGAGGGCCTGGCCACCAAGCCCGGTTTCGGCTGGATGCAGAAGCTCGGCCCCAACATGGTGTCCATCTTCATCATCTTCGCCCTGCTGTACTGGGTCGGCATGGCGCGTATCGTCCGCTCCCAGGTCCTGACGCTGAAGGAGAGCGAGTACGTCACCGCTGCCCGCGCGCTGGGTGCCTCCGGCGGGCGCATCATCAAGAAGCACCTGCTGACGAACTGCATGGGCACCCTGATCGTCACCACCACCCTGCAGATCCCGTCCTCCATCTTCACCGAGAGCTACCTGAGCTTCCTCGGCCTCGGCGTTGCAGCCCCCATGCCGTCCCTCGGCTCGCTGGCGACTGACGCCGTCAAGGGCATGAACACCTACCCGGTGCTGCTGATCGCCCCCGCGCTGATGATCAGCATCATGATCCTGGTTTTCAACCTGTTCGGCGACGGTCTGCGCGATGCGTTTGACCCGAAGCTCAAGAGCTAAAGAGGGAAGGAGGAGCAACATGAGCGAAAAAATTCTTGAAATCAAGGACGAACGCCTGTCCTTCTTCACCCCCGCGGGCGAGGTCAAGGCGCTGAACGGCGTGTCCTTCAGCATGAACCAGGGCGACGTGCTGGGCATCGTCGGCGAGTCCGGCTCCGGCAAGTCTGTCACGGCCTACTCCATCATGGGCCTGACCGCCTACCCCGGACGTCTGGTCGGCGGCACGGTGTGGTTCAACGGCCACCAGATCGACAAAATGACCGAGAAGGAGTTCCGCAAAATTCGCGGCAACGAGGTCTCCATCATCTTCCAGGACCCCATGACGAGCCTGAATCCGGTGTACACCATCGGCAACCAGATCGTCGAGGTCATCCTGCTGCACACCAAAAAGACCAAGCAGGAAGCCTGGGCCCGCGCTAGGGAGCTGCTGGAGCTGGTCGGCATCAACGAGCCGGACCGCCGCCTGAAGCAGTACCCGCACGAGCTGTCCGGCGGTATGCGCCAGCGCGTCATGATCGCCATTGCGCTGGCCTGTGAGCCGAAGCTGCTGATCGCTGACGAGCCGACCACCGCGCTGGACGTGACGATCCAGGCACAGATCCTGGAGCTGATGAACGACCTGCGCCACAAGCTGGGCATGTCCATCATCATGATCACCCATGACCTGGGCGTTGTGGCCCAGATGTGCGAGAAGATCGCCGTCATGTACGCCGGTCACATCGTCGAGTACGGCACGACGGACGAAATTTTCTACAACCCCCAGCATGAGTACACGAAGGGCCTGATCAACTCCATCCCGAAGCTGAACGCCGAGGAGAAGGAGCGTCTGGTGCCCATCGAGGGTCAGCCCGTTGACCTGCTGAACCCGCCCGCAGGCTGCCCGTTTGCGCCGCGCTGCAAGAGCTGCATGAAGGTCTGCCTGAACAAGATGCCGCCCAGAACCGAATTGAGCGACACCCACTACACCTATTGCTGGCTGCGCCAGAAGGAAGAATTTGAGAAGGGGGGCAAAGCCTGATGAGCGAGAATCTCGTTGAAGTAAAGCATCTGCAGCAGTATTTCCCCGCCGGCGGCATGGGCAAGAACAAGCAGTACGTTCAGGCCGTGGACGACGTGAGCTTTGCCATCCGCAAAGGCGAGACGCTGGGCCTGGTCGGTGAGTCCGGCTGCGGCAAGACCACGACGGGCCGCACCCTGCTGCGCCTGTATGAGCCTACCGACGGCACCATCATCTACGACGGCAAGGTCCTGTTTGACAAAAAGGAAAAGATCGCCGTTGATATGCTGCCCTACCGCCGCCGTATGCAGATCGTGTTCCAGGACCCCTACGCGAGCCTGGACCCCCGCATGACCATCGGCGACATCGTCGGCGAGGGCATCGACATCCACCACCTGTGCGCCAACGCCAAGGAGCGCCATGACAAGATCATCTCCCTGCTCGAGCGCGTCGGCCTGAACAGTGAGCACGCCAACCGCTACCCGCACGAGTTCTCCGGCGGTCAGCGCCAGCGCGTCGGCATCGCCCGCGCCCTGGCTGTGGACCCCGAGTTTATCGTCTGCGGGGAGCCGGTCTCCGCGCTGGACGTTTCGATCCAGGCGCAGGTCGTCAACATGTTTGAGGACCTGCAGCAGGAGATGGGGCTGACCTACCTGTTCATCGCCCACGACCTGAGCGTTGTCAAGCACATTTCCAACCGCATCGGCGTTATGTATCTGGGCAAGATGGTGGAGTTGGCCGACAGCTTTGAGCTGATCGCCCACAGCGTCCACCCCTACACCCGCAGCCTGATCTCGGCCATTCCCGTGGCGGACCCCG
>ENA-ORSB01000631-ORSB01000631.1-human-gut-metagenome-genome-assembly--contig:-NODE-631-length-39530-cov-21.857454_pt1 | contig 39530 bp, 30 predicted proteins | sample MGYA00242180_ERZ509144 | MGnify/ENA primary metagenome ERZ509144 (study PRJEB26280, sample SAMEA2338661) | human gut metagenome | biome: human gut; feature: human-associated habitat; material: faeces...
AGGAAGCGTGTCCGAGTGGCTGAAGGAGGCTGCCTCGAAAACAGTTGACCGCCCTTAAGCGGTTCGCAGGTTCGAATCCTGCCGCTTCCGCATTACAATAAAAAAACACTTCTAGAAGCCTTTCGACTCCGGAAGTGTTTTATTGTGCACAAGACATTGACAAACACATTTTATTATTTTTTTATAAACTCGTATGACACATTCATTTTGGAAAGCAGCCATCAAGGCAGCAGTAGCCTTGACCACGGTCATTTCACTCGCTTCTTGTAAAGAAGAAACTCCGAATGATCCGTTTGCAAACAAGCCGGAGAAAACAAACCCTACAACACTTGCTGATGTCAACAAGGCAGAAGAGGGAACGTCATTCACTGACCTCCAGTGCCTTACCGTGGTAGCCGCCAATGCACAGGGACTCATCCTCCAGGAGTTCCAGTCCACAAAACCTACCGACTGCATCTACGCCTACATTGGAGAGGCCCACAGTTTCAAGGTCGGCGACATGGTGAGCGTCTCTGGTACAATTACCATGAGAAACGGACTCCGCCAGTTCGCAAAAGGTGTTGAAATCATCAAGACATGGGAGTACAACTACACCCAGCCGAAACCTGCTGAGTTCAAAGACTCAGATGTAGATGCCTACATGGGCGCACCTGAAATCAAGTATGTAAAACTTGACGGAACTCTCAGAGTTGCAGGAAATTATGCCAACCTTGAAATCGACGGTACCGACAATATCGGTAGCCTCGACTACATGACTGATGATTTTAAGAGCAAATACGACGGACACTCATTGACAATCTCAGGATGGCTCTTCGGTTCATACAAGACCTACATGTACATCATTCCTGTAGAAGTCGTTGACAACGGAGAATACCAGGAGCCTGTCCCAGAAGGCGCAATCTTCTACAGCACATTCGACAAAAAGATTGCTGTTACGGACACTAAGAAATACGGCACAGCCAAGGGCTGGCCTTGGCTCAACCAGTTCGACGGATGGCAGAACCAGAAAGGTTCAGGCGTTGAAAACGTCACATACAGTTACCAGGAGATGTCAGTGCGTACCAACCAGGCATCAAAAGGTTTCCTTGCCACATACGACGGCTCAGGAAACAACAACATCTTCTTCGGCGGTTCTGCAGAAAAACCTAACTACTTCATTATCGAGAAGATCGCTGTTCCTTCTGAGAACTTGAGACTCACATTCGGCGCCCAGTACTACTCACAGGGAGCTGCCAACACCTTCATCAAATCCAATTTCGAGGTATTCCTCTCCGAGGACGGCAACGTATGGGCACCGGCGCTCGATTATGATTTCGGTGGAGTGGAAGATGACAGGACAGGTAAATGGAGACTCGCAACAGCTGACTTCACCCTGCCTGCAGGCACCAAGACACTCTATATCAAGTTCACAGCCAAGGGCTTCAGCACCAACAGACTCGATGACGTACTCCTTACCGAAGGCAAAGGCGGCCAGCTCGTCGAATTCGGCAAAGTAGTCGAGACTCCTATCTCTACCATCGCAGACGTCATCAGCAAACCTGTTGACAAGCTTTACAAGATCAAGGGACAAGTAGTTGCAACTCACACCAAAGGCTTCCTCGTAAAGGACAACACTGGCATAATCCTCGTGTTCAAGAAGAACCACGAAAACAAGATCGGCGACAATGTGACTGTAAAAGGTCCTACCACAGAATTCGGCGGAATGAAGCAGTTCGATGGTTCTTCAGAGATTGTCGTACTCGGCAACAGCGCTGTTTCACAGCCTAAGCCACAGGAGATGAAGGCTGCTGATTTTGAGGCTTATGTCCAGAATCCTACCATCAAGTACGTTACATATAAAGGTACTCTCAAGTCTGTTCAGGACGAGATTTACCAGTGGCACTACAACGTGGAAATCGCAGGCACGGACAAAGTTCAGGCTGCAGTTTCTTATCCTAACACTGAATTCTATATCTCCAAGTATGACAAGGCCGAGATTATCGTAACCGGATACCTCGTAGGTGCTACCGGCAGCGAAATCAGGTATGCCAACACAATGGCTACAATCTTGAAACCTGCTGTTGAGGAAGTAGAACCGGATGAGAACACAGTTCTTACAGTAGAGGATCTCAATGCCAGACTCGACGGAATGAGCAGCGGTACCGTCCTCAAAGACCTCGTAGGCTTCAAGGGATATGTAGCTGCAAACAATGAGCACGGCAACCTCAAGGGCGCCCTCTCCATCGTCGACAATACCGGCAAGGTTCATTCAGGAATCATCGTTAAGGACGGCAACGACAAGATTGCTGTAGGTACCAAGGTTATCATTGGACTTAATACCGCAAAATTGACTATTTCAAATAAACTCCGCACCATCACAGGCGCAACCATCTATGTCAAGTCTGAGAAAGTGGACATCAAGGTCCCTGAAATCAATGATGATCAGCTCAATGACTACATGGGACAGTATGTGAAGGTCAAGAACGTTACCTCTCCTGAAGATGCCACTGTCTGGTATGATGCCGACAAGAAGGGCAACACCATCTTCAAGGGCGTCAAGGGTACGGATGTAACCGTTTACCTCACAAAGACTGCAGACTTCGGTACTTTGTCCATCAAGAAGAATGTATCTGGTGACATCAAGGGTGTTATCGAAAAATATAAGGAGAAACTCGAGGTCGTTCCTACATGCAAGGAGGACGTTGCATCTTTCACTGAATAATCCTTCATATCGAGCGTTGTAAACCTCAATATTGATTATAAGTCTCACAATCCGGGTTTTCGGATTGTGAGATTTTTTCGTATATGGCACCTTCCGAAGAAACGGCCCGCATCATCTAATGGCACCTTCGGGTCAGGGGGAAAACTTTCCCGTCATCATAAAAAAACTTGCAAAGAGCCCCATTTATTACCTGAATATTACTAACTTTATCCGGTTAAAGAAACAACTATATGAAAAAGACGCTACTGATCTTAACTGCGCTGGCACTCTGCGCAGGATGCAAAGAGAAAGATGCCAATGACGCAAGAGTGGACAAACTGATGGCCAAGATGACTCTCGCTGAAAAAATCGGACAATTGAACCAGTTCGTACCGACAAATGCCGACGTCACAGGACCGGACGGAAGCCCTGTCGATGTGAAGCGTGTAATCAAAGAAGGCAGGTGCGGATCGCTTCTCAATGTCTGGAAACCTGAAGAGATCATTGAATACCAGAGGCTTGCAGTCGACAGTTCACGTCTCGGAATTCCTATCCTTTTCGGACATGACATCATCCACGGAGCAAAGACCGGATTCCCTGAAAATCTCGGAATATCATGCTCTTGGGACACTGAAGCCGCAGAAAAAGTGGCAAGAATTTCCGCCGCAGAAGCATCCGCATTCGGTTTGGCATGGACATTTTCACCAATGTGCGACGTCTCAGCGGAACCACGCTGGGGACGCGTTTCTGAAGGCTCCGGAGAAGACCCTTACCTTTCAGGACAGATGTCGGCAGCCATGGTTCGCGGCTACCAGGGAGATGACCTTTCCGCCGGAAACACCATCCTCTCATGCGTGAAGCATTTTGCCGCTTATGGCGCACCTGAGGCAGGAAGAGACTACAACACCGTGGACATGTCCGAGATGATGTTCCGCGACCGCTACCTTCCTTCCTACAAGGCAGCAATCGAGGCCGGAGCATTGAGCGTAATGTCCTCTTTCAATGACTTCGACGGCATTCCTGTTAGCGGAAACAAGTGGCTGCTCACAGATATTCTCCGCAACGAATTGGGATTCAAAGGTTTTGTAGTTTCAGACTACAATGCCATCAATGAAATGGTAAAACATAGAGTAGCGGCAGACGGAAAGGAAGCGGCAGAACTGGCATTGAATGCAGGCCTCAACATGGACATGGTAGATGGCGACTACTACAAGTACGCGGAGGAACTGGTTAAAGAAGGCCGTGTGAGCGAAAAACAGATAGACAGGCTCTGCAGGGAAGTCCTGAACATAAAATCCAAGCTCGGACTGTTAGACGACCCGTTCCGCTATGGAGGAGAAGGCAGATGGGACAAGGAAACCTGCCTTCCGGAATACATGGAAGCGTCCCGCAAGGTCGCCAGAAGCTCGATGGTCCTGCTCAAGAACCAGAATGACATACTTCCGCTTAAGGAGAACGCAAGAATAGCATTGATAGGACCGGCTGCAGATTCCCGCAGCGAAATGCTCGGCACGTGGAACGCTTTCGTGAGTTCAGAGAATGCTGTAAGTTTCTTCGAGGGACTTAAGGCCAGATTCAGCAATGTAGTCTGCGAACGCGGCTGCGACTTCTTCAGTCCTATCGACGGCGGCATTGCCAAAGCAGTTGCCGCAGCACGCAATTCAGATGTCGTCCTGATCACTTTGGGCCTTCCGAACTCATGCAGCGGTGAAGCCGCATCATTGACCGACATTGACATTCCTGCCGCTCAGAAGAGCCTTTTCAATGCAGTGAAGAGCACCGGCAAGCCTGTGGTCATCCTTCTTGTCACCGGCCGTCCAATGACTATCGCTCCTGAGACACAAGCCGCTGACGGACTTCTGGTTACATGGCATCCGGGCTCGATGGGAGGCGCTGCACTTGCGGATATCCTGTCCGGCGACTATAACCCTTCCGGACGCCTGAGCATAACATTTCCGCTCTGTCTCGGACAGATCCCGATCCATTACAATTACAAGAGCACCGGTCGCCCACACCTGAACCCGGGCAGCGACGCGAAATACCTTTCCCGCTACCTCAGGACCCCGAACGAGCCTCTGTTCGCATTCGGCGAAGGCTTGAGCTACACTGACTTCAGCTATTCCGACCTCGAAGTTTCGTCGCAGGAAGTCAAGCTCGGAGCCAATGTTCAGGTCAATGTAAAGGTCACCAATACCGGCTCCCGTGGCGGAGAGGAAGTAGTGCAGCTCTATCTGAAAGACGTGGTAGGCAGCCGCACCCGTCCGGTCCGTGAACTGAAGGGATTCAAGAAGATTTATCTGGAAGCAGGCGCGTCAGCAGTCGTCACGTTTGAGATTACACCTGAAAGCCGTTCATTCTTCCGCGCAGACAAGCAGTGGGGCGAGGAACCGGGCGATTTCGAAGTATTCGCCGGCCACGATTCCCACGCCAACCTCAAATGCGGATTCAAGGTCGTGGAATAGAGAGCCTCTCTTCCGCCTCCCGGACTGTTTCGAAATGGAAGCCGCCAATGACGGCTTCCATTTTTTTGCGTATCCGGTCATTGCACAGATTACCGATGGAGCCCTCATGGGTATGATGGATATCCCCATGGAATTCAAATTTTCCGGCAAGGATGTCCAGGCCTACTCTCTTGTACGCATCCCTGAACGGAACACCTTCCTCACGGACAAGGCGGTTCACCTCCTCCACACTGAACGCCGGCTGATATTTGGGATCATCCATTATGCCTCGGACGATTTCCATATTGCGGATGGCATAGGCAGTGATGTCCAGGCAGTCGTCCAATTCCTGGAAAATAGGGATGAGCACTTCTTTAAGTATCTGCAAATCACGGAAGTAGCCTGACGGAAGATTACCGGTAATCAGTCGTATATCGTTGGAAACGCCCTGAATTTTATTGCAATGCGCCCGTACAAGCTCGAACACGTCCGGATTCTTCTTGTGGGGCATGATGCTGGACCCGGTCGTCATGTTGTCAGGCAGATGTATGAATCCGAAATTCTGGCTCGCATAGAGACAGCAGTCCGTCGCAAGCTTGCCAACCGTCTCAGCCACAGCAGCATAGGCGAAAGATATGGCACGTTCCGTCTTGCCACGCCCCATCTGGGCATATACGACATTGTAGTCAAGGTCGGCGAATCCCAGAAGCCTGGTAGTCATTGTCCTGTCCAGCGGAGCTGATGAACCGTAGCCGGCAGCTGACCCGAGCGGATTCTGGTTCGTGATTTCCCACGCGGCCTGCATCAGACGCATGTCATCTGTAAGGCTTTCTGCATAGGCGCCGAACCAGAGGCCGAATGATGACGGCATAGCCACCTGCAGATGCGTATAGCCCGGAACCAGCACATCCTTGTACTGTTCGCTTTTCTGCTGGAGGACATCGAACAGGTCCTGAACCTTCTCTACAGTCTTCATGATTTCCGCACGAGCGAAAAGCTTCAGATCCACGAGGACCTGGTCATTGCGTGACCTGCCCGTATGCACCTTCTTCCCGATGTCGCCTAACTCACGTGTCAGCATCAGTTCCACCTGAGAATGAATATCCTCCACATCCGGTTCGATGACAAGTTTTCCCGCCACTGCCTGCTCATGAAGCCTCGACAGGACAGGCAGCAGTTTAGCCAGTTCTTCAGATTCCAGCAAGCCGACGCTTTCCAGCATGGTAATGTGCGCCATAGTGCCAAGTATGTCATATTGAGCCAGATACAAGTCCAGCTCACGGTCTTTTCCCACCGTGAATTTATCGATCAGGGCATCATCGTCATATCCCTTGTCCCAGAGTTTTGCCATATCCTTGCGTTTTTATCGGAGACGGAAGCCGTCAAGCAGTTTCACGTACAACTCCATTCCTTTTCTGATTTCCTCTATTTCAATGTATTCGTCAGCCGTATGCGACCTGGCGGAATCTCCCGGCCCTATCTTTACCGTAGGAAACGGAGAGAGTGTCTGATTGCTGGTAGTGCTGGAACCGAACGTATTGATTCCCAATTCCTTGGCCCTCATCACGATCGGATGCCCCTCTTCAATGTGGGAGCTTCCTAACCGCGTCGAACGTTCTTTCACATCGCAGCTGACCGAGCTTTTTATAAATGAAAGCAGTTCCCTGTTCGTGTACATACCGTTGGACCTGACATCCACCACGAAGGTACACCTGTCCGGGACAATATTGTGTTGCGTTCCCGCATTTATCTGAGTCACAGTCATTTTGACAGCTCCGAGATACGGGGAGACCTCCGGAAACCGATACGTGCGGAACCATTCGATATCCTCGATGGCCTTATATATGGCATTGACCCCCTCCTCACGGGCTGCGTGGCCGCTTTTTCCCTCGGCCGTACAATCCAGCACCATCAGGCCCTTCTCCGCCACCGCTATTTCCATCTTCGTCGGTTCGCCGACAATACCGAGGTCAATGTTTCCGATTTCCGGAAATATCATTTCGATGCCGCTTTTGCCGCAGACCTCTTCTTCAGCCGTAGCCGACCATATGAGCCTGTACGGCTGTGGTCTGGATGTCAGTTCAATGTAAGCGGCAAGGAGTGCGACCACCGATGCGCCGTCGTCATTGGTACCAAGTCCATAGAGACGTCCGTTTTCATTGACAGGAACAAACGGGTCTCGGGTATAGCTGGGAGCAGGGCGGACAGTGTCGATATGGGCATTGAGCAGAATCACAGGCAGGTCCGCGGAGTTTTCACCGGATTCCAGCCAGAGATTGTTGCCGGCACGGTGCGGGGTCAATCCGTTACGGATCAGCCACGATTCCAGCATGTCGGCGACTTCATTTTCCTGCCTGCTGAAAGATGGTATCCTCACCATCTCTTCCAGAAGTTGCAAAAGACTGTCCATATCCGATTATTTTATAATGGTTCCGGACGGCGTACCGAGTGACGTCGCATCCGTGATTACCACTTTAGAGACGCCGGAGCGGATGGCCGAAAAGGCATTGTCCAGTTTCGGAATCATCCCGCCCGAGATTACCCCATTGGATTTCAGCAAGTTATAGCTTTCCTGCGTGATTTCCGGGATGACGCTGTCCTCATCTTCAGGGGCAGACAGCACGCCTTTCTTCTCGAAGCAGAATGTAAGCACGGTTTCTTCGCGGGAGGCCAATGCCGCAGCAACTGAAGTGGCGATCGTGTCGGCATTGGTGTTCAGCAGACCGCACGAGGGCAAGAACGACAGAGGTGCGACAACAGGTGTCACCCCGTCCCTGACCAGACGCGAAAAGACATCTGCATTGACATCATCAATATCACCGACATAGCCGTAGTCAATGGTTCCAGCCGGGCGTTTATGTGCCTTTATGCAGGCAAAGTCTGCACCTGTAATACCGACAGCATTTACGCCAAGTGATTGAAGGTCAGCGACAATGCTCTTGTTGACCAGACCGCCGTAAACCATTGTCACCACCTCCAGCATCGACGCGTCAGTAATTCTGCGTCCATCCGCCATCCTGGTTTCAATTCCGAGCCTGGCGGCAATGCCTGTGGCTGTACGACCTCCGCCATGGACGAGGACATTGACCCCGTGCATTGAGGCGAAAGCCTTCAGAAATCCTCTGCGCAGCTGCTGGTCTTCGACGACGGCACCGCCGACTTTTATCACATTTACAGACATAGTCCTTCGAGCATTCTTTTCATGACGACCTGAGCGGAGACGACACGGTTCGCGGCTTCCGGAATCACCAGGCTCTGAGGCGAATCGATGACTTCATCGGTCACGATCATGTTCCTGCGGACAGGGAGGCAATGCATGAAATAGGCATTGTCCGTAACCGCCATCTGACGCGCGCCGACTGTCCAGCTCATATCCTTGCTAAGAATCTGCCCGTAATGCTCGTAGGAAGCCCAGTTTTTCGCATAGATGAAGTCCGCGCCCTCGAAGGCCTTCATCTGGTCGCGTTCCACCTTCGCGTTGCCGGCAAACTCTGGAGCAAGGTCATAGCCCTCAGGGCAAGTTATCACGAAATCGACATCAGCGGCGTTCATCCATTGTGCAAATGAGTTAGGGACCGCCTGAGGAAGGGCTTTCGGATGCGGAGCCCAGCTCAGTACCACCTTCGGGCGGTCTTTCTTCTTGTATTCGTCGATGGTAATGAGGTCTGCAAATGCCTGGCAAGGATGTACCGTAGCTGATTCCAGACTGATGACAGGCTTGCCTGAATATTCTATGAACTGCCTGATAATGTTTTCGTTATAGTCAAAATCGCGGTCTTCGAACTTGGCAAATGAGCGCACGCCTATCATATCGCAATAGCTTCCGATGACCGGAATTGCTTCACGCAGATGCTCCGATTTGTCACCGTCCATGACAACGCCCATCTCCGTTTCGAGTTTCCAGCTCTCACCATTGATATTCAGCACGATAGCATTCATGCCGAGATTCATTGCGGCCTTCTGGCTGCTGAGTCTGGTACGGAGGCTGCTGTTGAAGAACACCAGAATTATCGTCTTGTTCTTGCCGAGATGCTGCCACGCGAACGGTGTCTGTTTTACCTGGCGGGCTTCCTGCAGCGCCTGCTTCAGGTCGCCGATATCGCTTACATTAAGAAACTGTTTCATATCCGATGATTTAAAGAATTGATTTCAAAGCAGTTATAAACCGCGCTGCTTCTTCCCTCGTCAGGACAAGCGGAGCGAGGAGGCGGACCATATCCGTTCCGGCCACGCCTGTAAAGATATGATGGTCGAAAAGCAGAGACTTGCGGACCTGGGCTACCGGTTCATTGAACTGGATGCCGAGCATGAGTCCACGCCCACGCACCTCGCGGATCCGCGGCGATGCAGGAACATTGTCTTTCAGCCACTTGCCGACTTCGAGCGCATTATGCACAAGGTCTTCCTTCTTCATGATGTCAATGACGGCCAACGCTGCTGCCATGGCCAGATAGTTTCCGCCGAATGTCGTCCCGAGCATGCCTTTGGTCGCCTGAAAATCAGGAGAAATCAGCACGCCGCCTATCGGGAAGCCGTTCCCCATGCCTTTCGCTACGGTTATGAGATCCGGGACAATTCCGGCCCATTGGTGCGCGAAGAATCTGCCTGTACGGCCATAACCGCTCTGGACCTCGTCCAGGATAAGACAAGCGCCATATTTTCGGGTCAATGTCCTAAGGTTTTGAAGAAAGACGTCAGAAGGGACATTGATGCCGCCGACTCCCTGGATGCCTTCGATTATCACGCCTGCGACATCTCCTTTCGCGAGTTCGGCCTCAACTGCAGCAGAGTCATTCAAGTCCACGAAAGTGACATTATGATGAGCATTGAACGGCGAGACGTATTTCGGGTTGTCAGTCACTGCGACCGCCCCGGAAGTTCGTCCGTGGAAACTGTGGCGGAATGCGATGATGCGGTCCTTGCCGGTATGGAAAGATGCCAGTTTGAGTGCATTTTCATTGGCCTCGGCACCGGAGTTTATGAGGAACAGGGACCAGTCTTCCAGTCCTGACATCTCCCCGATTTTCTTCGCAAGTTCCTCTTGCATAGGGTTTTTCACGCTGTTCGAATAGAAGCCTATCCTGTTCAGCTGAGCGGTTATCGCCGCCACGTATTCCGGATGGCAGTGCCCTACGGAAATCACCGCATGCCCGCCGTAAAGGTCCAGGTATTCCTGTCCCTTGTCATCTATGATATGACATCCGTGAGCCTTCACCGGAGTCACATCGAAAACACTATATACGTCGAAAAGGTTCATTTGATTCAATGATTTATTATCCGGGCTTCACGTCGCTTAGAAACGGTTGCCCTTCAGATTCAGGCCGGCGGTCTCAGGCAGTCCGAACATCAGGTTCATGTTCTGCACAGCCTGACCGGAAGCGCCTTTCACAAGATTGTCTATAACGCTGATAATGTGCAGTTTGTCGCCGTATTTCTTCACATTCACCACGCACTTGTTGGTATTGGTCACCATTTTCAAGTCTGGATTCATGTCAATGACATTGACGAAAGGTGTGTCAGCATAGTAATCCTCATACAGGCAGACAGCCTCATTTTCAGGCATTTCCGTCTTCATATATGCGGAAATCAGGATACCTCTGCTGAAGCAGCCGCGGATGGGGATGAAATCCAGCTCGCCTCCGAAAGACGGAGCCAGACGGTGCAATGTCTCCCCCACTTCGCCCAGATGCTGATGCGTAAACGGCTTGTACACAGAGAGATTGTCTGCCCGCCAGCTGAAATGTGTGGTTTCCGAAGGCTTCTGCCCTGCACCGGTAGAACCGGTAATTCCGGTCACATGGATTTCCGTAAGCCTGTCCGCATCAGCGAGCGGCAGGAGAGCCAGCTGCATGGCAGTAGCGAAACACCCCGGATTCGCGATATGCGAGGCTTTCACGATATCAGCCTTGAACGCTTCCGGAAGGCCATATACGAAATCTTCCGCATCAGAGGCCAGGCGGAAATCATTGCTCAGGTCAATGATTTTTCCCGTATAGGTCCCTGGCAGCGAGTGCACATAGGATTTCGATTTACCGTGGCCGGAACAGAGGAAAATCACATCGGCATTGTCCAGATCGGCATCCTCACAGAAAAGCATATCCGTCTCACCCACAAGGTCCTGATGGACTTGCCAAACGGGATTCCCGGCATTGCTGCCGCTCTGGGCAAAGGTAATCTCCGCGTCGGGATGTCCTTTCAGGATACGCATAAGTTCTCCTGCCGTATATCCCGCCGCACCTACGATTCCGACTCTTATCTTGTCTGTCATGTCCTAAAGTTCTTGTTCCAGTTTTTCGCCTTCTTCCTTGTGGTTCGCATAATACACGCGGAGCGGTGTGGAAAGCACCTTGATGAAGCCCTTGGCATCGTCGCTGGTCCAGCCCTTCTGCATCTCGCCATACTCTCCGAACTTGGTCTTTACCAGGTCATCGGCAGAATCCACACCTACCGTGGAGAAGCAATACGGCCGCAGTTCCATAATGACCGTACCTGTAACATTTCTCTGACTTTCCTCCAGCATCGCTTCAATGTCCCTCATCACCGGCTCCAGGTATTGGCTTTCATGGAGAAACATTCCGTACCAGTTGGCCACCTGGTCTTTCCAGTATTGCTGCCACTTGCTCAGGGTGTATTTTTCCAGGAACTTGTGGGCTCCTATTATCAGCATCGGCGCAGCAGCCTCGAAGCCGACGCGGCCCTTGATTCCAATGATAGTGTCGCCCACATGCATATCACGGCCGATACCATAAGGGGCGGCGATGGATTCGATTTTCTGGATGGCCTTTATCTTGTCATCGAAGTGTTCGCCGTTCACGCCCACGATCTGCCCTTTCTCGAATTCCAGGCGGACAAGTTCCGTTCCTTCTTTCGTAACTTGCTTCAGGTAAGCACTTTCCGGAAGCCCCTGTGCAGAGTCAAGTATTTCGCCGCCACAGATGGAAGTCCCCCACAGACCCACATTGTACGAGTATTTCAGTTTTTTGAAGTCGGCTTCGAAACCGTGGCTGTTCAGATAGTCCACCTCATACTGACGGGACAATGCCATATCCCTGGTAAGGGTGATGATTTCGATTCCCGGCGCCATGACAAGGAAGGTCATGTCGAAACGTACCTGGTCATTGCCCGCACCGGTAGAGCCGTGCGCTATGGCATCGGCACCGATTTCCTTGGCGTATTTGGCGATTGCCATTGCCTGGAATATGCGCTCCGATGAAACTGAAATGGGATAGGTGCCGTTACGGAGGACATTGCCGTAAATCATATAACGGATGCTCTTGTCGTAATATTCCCTGGTAACGTCGAGGGTGACATAGGCTTTCGCGCCCAGCCTGTAGGCGTTTTCTTCATTGGCCTTCAGCTGTTCCGGGGAGAATCCTCCGGTATTTGCGCAGGCCGCATAGACTTCGTATCCCTTTTCTCTGGTGAGATACATTACATTGAACGAGGTATCCAGACCGCCGCTGAATGCGACAACAACTTTCTTAGGCATGGTTATGAGACTTTCTTGTGGAACATACTTGAGATTTTCATCCATAGATGGAGCAGTTTGTCATGGCTCGCCCGCGCTTCCGGCTGAGCAGCAGGTTTTTCCGCAGGATCATAGAGCATTCCGGTACAGAGGCAACGGGTGTAGTTGTTCCTGGTGAGCACGTCGAAGTTTATGCAGCTGGAGCAGCCTTTCCAGAAAACGGGGTCCGCTGTCAATTCGGAGAACGTCACTGGTTTGTAGCCAAGTTCAGTATTGATTTTCATGACTGCGAGTCCGGTTGTGAGTCCGAACAGCTTGGCATTCGGGAAACGCTTCCTGGAGAGTTCGAATGCGGCATGTTTTATGGTCTTCGCAAGTCCGAAACCTCTGTATTCCGGTTTCACGATAAGTCCGGAGTTGGCCACGAATTCTTCGTGATCCCAGGATTCAATGTAGCAGAATCCGGCAAAGTCCTCGCCATGCATCGCGATAATGGCCTTACCTTCGAGTATTTTCTGTTTTACATATTCAGGGTTTCGTTTGGCGATGCCTGTTCCCCTGACTTTCGTGGCATCCTCTATGGTCTTGAGGATCTCGTCCACATACGTCAAATGCTTTTCAGTCGCGACTCCGACTGTAAAATCATCTATTGTCATCGTTTTATATTTTTAACTATTTTTATGAGCAAGTTCGTCTTCAACCGAGATTCGTCTTCAACCTAAATCCGTCTCTTCGACCATTCTTCCGACTAAGTTCGTCTTCAACCTATATTCTTCTCTTCAACATAGACTCGTCTTCAACTATTTTTCCGACTAGATTCGTCTTCAACCTATATTAGTCTCTTCAACTATTCTTCCGACTAAATTCGTATTCAACCTAAATTCTTCTCTTCAACCTAGACTCGTCTTCAACTATTCTTCAACATAGATTCGTCTCTTCAACCTAGACTCCTCTTCAACTATTTTTCCGAATAGATTCGTCGGGCGGAAATACCCGGTATGATGCGCTCAATTTCTGCCAATATCTCATCGGCTTCCGTTTCCGCGCGCAGGACAATGAGAATGGTGTCGTCCCCCGCGATTGTTCCCATAATCTTGTGGGACAATGCATTGTCAATGACGGAGGCTACCATGTTCGCATATCCCGGCCTGGTTTTCAAGACGCCTGCCTGTCCGGAAAACTCTATGCTTCTGATTCCGGAAATGATGTGTGATGCCTCATGGACACGATAGGATACTCCCGGTGTCTCCAGAACGGAGGGCATGTCTTCAGGCAGCCTGTACCGATATTCGCCCGCCGCATCGGGGGTCTTAGCCACCTGAAGTTCTTTCAGGTCTCTGGACAGAGTAGCCTGTGTAACGACAATACCATTATCTGCAAGCATCGAGAGGAGTTCCTCCTGATTGCCCACCTTGCTGGAAAATATGATTTTCCTCAGCATCTCCAGACGTTTCTTCCTAAGACTCATATACTTGTTTCGCTTTTTATATGTTTGCTATTCATATACCGATGCTCCGGAATACTGGCTGCGCGATTATATATCGACCTAATGTTCTATGCGATTATACACCGGCTTAATATGTTGTACGATTATCACCGGCCGAATATACCGCCGAATAACATTTATGCTTAACACACCGCCAAACACTTAACCGCCCACTCAGCCTTCCCAATGATCTGCATCCGCAATCTCCGTAATGCATAACTGCATATTTATACATTATTTTCGATTACGGATGCAAATTTATACAAAAACTACACATCCGCAAATTTTTCTTTGAATAAGTTTGCAAAGATTTGTGAAGGACATCCGAGAGCTGCAGTCTTTCAGAAGACAGCCAAATTCGAACAACCTGCACATCTGATTTTAGCTTATATCGCTGAGTGTCAATAAAATACATCAATCACTAAAAGCCAGGTTATATAAAAAATAGGGTAACCTGACATTCGGCTTTTCTCATAACTAGCTATGAGTCAATACTTTCTACCGTCAGCCCAAGTGCAGGTTGTTCGGTTTTTTTCTCTAATCATGGCTCACGGAAGCAATCACGTCCGGCAACAAGAAGCCTCCGTGAGGACCAGGCCCTCCTGCTTCGCAGGCGCCTCCCTCTAGTGCCGAGGGCGGCAAGTCCTCACGGAGGCAACCTTGTTGCTGAGCCATTTACACGGTCAATAAGTTTCACACTGTTGCCTGCAGTCGGAAGCCTACGGAGGTGAGCAGGAGTGCCTACTGAAATTTGTCCGGAAGAAGGTGGGTTTCCACGGACAAGTGACATCAAATACAACTTTGTCCGGCAGGAGGTGGGTTTCCACGGACAAATCACACTGCCGTGGCAACCTTGTTGCTGAGCCATTTATACGGTCAATAAGTTTCACACTATTGCCTGCAGTCGGGAGCCTACGGAGGTGAGCAGGATCGCCTACTGAAATTTGTCCGGCAGAATGCGGGTTCCCACGGACAAACTGCACAGCCGAGGGCGGCAAGTCCCCACGGTGGCAACCTTGTTGCTGAGCCATTTACATGGTCAATAAGTTTCACACTGTTGCCTGCAGTCGGGATCCTACGGAGGTGAGCAGGAGCACCTACTGGAATCTGTCCGGCAGAAGGCGGGTTTCCACGGACAAATCACATCAAAATACAACTTGTCCGGCAGAAGGCGGGTTTCCACGGACAAACTGCACAGCCGAGGGCAACAAAAATCAAGAAAAGCGGTTGTCGCATTGCTCAGAATCTATCAGAGGATAATGGAAGAGCAGCGAAGAGATGCGGAGAGCACCAAGAGGCGCAGAGAACCGGGAAATGATGCGGGGAATATCGAAGAAACTCAGAAGAAGTCGGAGGAAAGTTGAGAAACTTGAAATAACTTTGTTATCTTTGAATGCCGGACGAAAAAGCCAAGCAAAAAAGCTGGGCATATACGCCATGTAAGCATGAAAAAATAAGTTGGTAAAGATTTGTGAAGGATTTTCGAGGATAGATTTCTTTTCGAAGATGGAGTGTACTGGACGTACACGACTGATGAGAAAAGGAATATAGACCGAAAAGACGAGCAAAGATTACCAAGTTATTTTTTAAGGATTACTAGACAAGGGAGCCGGACGAAAAAGCAAGGTAACTACTTACAATGACAGACAACAAGAAGGAAGTGGAGCGTGCGGAGCTTCACAGGACCATCTGGGCAATAGCCGATGAGATGAGAGGGTCCGTGGACGGATGGGATTTCAAGTCCTACATCCTGGGAATGCTCTTTTACAGATACATAAGCGAGAACATCACCACGTATATCAACCGCGGCGAATGGGAGACCGGGAACAAGGACTTCAACTATGCGGATCTGGAAGATAGCGTGGCAGAGGGCATCAGAGAGGAGATGGTGAGCGTGAAGGGATTTTTCATCCTGCCGTCACAGCTTTTCGAAAACGTATGCAAAGTCTGTGACACAGACGACAATCTGAACACGACACTCGAGAGCATTTTCAAAGCCATCGAAAGTTCAGCCAAAGGCACCGCAAGCGAGGACGATTTCAAGGGGCTGTTCGCCGACCTCGACGTGAATTCCAACAAGCTGGGCGCGACCGTCATCAAGAGGAACGAGAAGCTCGTCAAGCTCCTGAGAGGAATCGCGTCAATGAAATTGGGTGATTATCAGGACAATACCATCGACGCTTTCGGTGACGCCTATGAATACCTGATGGGCATGTACGCATCCAATGCCGGCAAGTCAGGCGGAGAGTACTATACCCCGCAGGAAGTGAGCGAACTCCTTACCAGACTGGCGACAGTCGGCAAGACGGAGGTCAATAAAGTTTACGACCCGGCATGCGGTTCAGGCTCATTGCTACTGAAAGCCGCGAAGATATTGGGAAAGGACAATGTCCGTCAGGGCTTCTTCGGCCAGGAAATCAATCTCACAACATATAACCTGTGCAGAATCAATATGTTCCTGCACGACATCGACTATGACAAGTTCGACATAGCATGCGAGGACACGCTGCTTTCGCCTCAGCATTGGGATGACGAGCCGTTCGAGGTGATAGTTTCGAATCCGCCGTACTCCACCAAGTGGAAGGGCGACGACGACATCACATTGATCAATGACCCGAGGTTCGCGCCGGCAGGCGTGCTTGCACCGAAATCAAAGGCGGACCTGGCGTTCATCATGCATTCGCTGGCGTGGCTGGCGAGCAACGGAACAGCGGCAATCGTTTGTTTCCCGGGCGTGATGTACAGGGGCGGCTCGGAGAAGAAAATCAGGCAGTATCTCATTGACAACAACTATGTTGACTGCATTATACAGCTGCCGGACAATCTGTTTTTCGGCACCAGCATCGCGACTTGCATCATGGTACTGAAGAGGGCCAAGAAGGACAACGGTACACTGTTCATCGACGCCTCCAAGGAATGTGTCAAGGTCACGAACAGCAACAAGCTCACCGACGAGAATATCCGGCACATTTTAGAGATTTTCACGGAGAGAAAGGATGTGCAGTATGTCAGCAGGCTGGTGGCCAATGACGAGATCGCGAAGAGTGACTACAATCTGTCGGTTTCGACATACGTCGAACAGGAGGACACCAGAGAGAAGGTCGATATTGTGAAGCTCAATGCTGAACTTGCGGAAATCGTGTCACGGGAGAATGTGCTGAGAGCGGAGATTGACAAGATTATTAACGAAATTGAGATATAATGTCATTGTGCTATTTCGGAGTGGAAGGTAATGACGAAGCCGCTCGGGTGAGGAGCGGCTCCGATACTGACGGGCGTTCAGACAAGGCTGTCCGCCTACCGGTTACGGTAGTGGGCCTTCACGTAAACCTTTTTGCCTCCTACCATTCTGAAATGGCCTCTGACAAAAATAGGTTCGTGAGCTGCTCTGCACTCTGTGTCAGGGCGCTCGTCAAACTTGATGATAATGGATATTTTCATGTTGCATAAATGATTTGTAAGCTTGAGAGCTGAGAGCGGCCTTTGAGAGTACTTCCGTCAGTATATCTCTTAAACGCAAAAAGCACTCACCCGTGGGCGAATGCTTTTTAAAATAAGTTTGACGAGCCCCTCAACCATTCACATGAAAATCTCCAATGCAAAGGTAAGCAATTAAAAGGAAAAAGCAATACTTGACAGAAGGAAACATGAGCAAGTTAGAAAAGTTAATACAGCAGTACTGTCCTGATGGGGTGGAGTGGAAACCGCTTGGGGAAGTGTGCGATTCTCTAAATAAAGGCACATTAACAACAAGCAAACTAGTTAAATCGAATGGTCACAACTACCCAGTAATCAATTCTGGCCGGGAACTATATGGTTATTACTCAAAATACAACAATGAAGGAGATGCTTTAACAATTGCAGCCAGAGGGGAATATGCTGGTTTCGTCTCATATTTCAGCGAACGATTCTGGGCGGGAGGTCTTTGCTATCCTTATCGTGCAAATACGCCAACAGTATCTACAAAATATCTTTACTATTATTTAAAATCAAAACAAGAATACATAAGACATTGTTTAGTTGCAGAAGGAGGCATTCCTGCTCTCAATAAAAGCATTATAGAAATGTTTGAAATTCCAGTGCCGCCACTGCCTGTTCAGGAAGAGATTGTGAGGATTCTGGATGCGTTTACAGAACTGCAAGCAGAACTGCAAGCAGAACTGCAAAAAAGAAAGCAACAATACAACTTTTATCGCGATAATTTACTGAATTTCAAGGATATAAATAGGGGGGGGCAAGAAATAAAGTGGATGAGGCTGAAGGATGTAGCGACACAATGGTATAGAGGAGCAGGAATCAAACGAGAGGAAGTGAGCAACGAAGGAATGCCTTGTATTAGATATGGGGAAATACATACGAGCTATAATATTTGGTTTAAAGACTGCATCTCGCATACAGATGAAACAAAACAAGCCACAAAAAAGTATGCGGAGTACGGAGACATTTTATTTGCTATAACAAGCGAGGATATTCCATTAGTCGGAAACAGTGTCGCATATCTTGGAAAAGAGAAAATAATGGTAGGAGGAGATATTGTAGTAATGAAGCACCATCAAGACCCAAGGTATATGGCTTACGCACTTTCGACAAGTGATGCAATAAAACAGAAAGGCAAAGGTAAAGTTAAGAGCAAGGTCGTTCACACCAACGTTCCATCCTTGCAAGAAATCGTAATCCCCATCCCACCGATGGAGGAGCAACAGAGAATCGCAGACATCCTCGACCGATTCGACACCCTCACCAACGACCTGACTTCCGGTCTTCCGGCAGAAATGGAAAAGCGCAGGCAGCAGTATGAGTTTTATCGAGACAAGTTATTGACCTTCAAAAGAAAAGAGGCATAAGATATGGCAAAGAAAGAACATAAAGGAGTAATCTACATTCTGACCAACCCTTCCTTTCCTGATTACGTCAAAATCGGGTATGCCACCGATATTGAACAGAGACTGAAGCAACTCAACAGGAGTGAAACCATTCCTTTTGCATTCAGGGTGTATGCCATCTATGAGGTGGAGAGTGATCTTACTGACAAGGAACTCCACAAGCTGATAGACAGCCTGAACCCCGACTTGAGAACCATTGAGACCTTTGACGGGAAACAGCGGGTCAAGGAGTTCTATGCAATGTCGGCAGAGGATGCCTACTCTCTTCTGGATTGCATTGCCAAGATTAGCGGCACCACTGACAGGTTGAAGAAAATGAAACCGGAAGGACATGAGGTGGAAGATGAGAAAATAGCTGAAGACGTGAGAGCAGAATCGAAGAGAGGTCATTTCAGGTTCTCAGATTGCAATATACCTTTTGGCAGCAAGGTTACCTTCGTTGAAGACGAGTCAGTCGTGGCGACAGTCCTTGATGACAGGCACATCCTTTATAAGGGACAGACAACATCCCCGTCAGCCCTTGCACGGGAACTGAAACACTTTGACCACCCTGTCCAGGGAACACTATGGTTCAAATACAAGGGTGAGGTGCTGAATGACTTAAGATTAAGACTTGAAAAAAGAAAATAGCCTATGTCCCAATACAATATCATTGCAGAAAGCGCAGAATATACTGTGGTCTCGGAATATGAGCACGCGGTGAGCACGTCCGAGGCGTACCAGAGCGAGGCTGAGCTGGAGAAGGAGTTCATCAGGCTCCTTGGGGAGCAGGGCTATGAGTACCTGCCGATCCATACGGAGGCGGACCTCGTATCCAATCTCCGCACAAGTCTGGAGAAGCTGAACGACTACCATTTCACCGACAATGAATGGGAGCACTTCTTCAACGAGTGCATTGCCAACAAGAACGATGATATTGTAGCCAAGACCGCCAGAATACAGGAAGATTACATCCAGGTCCTGAAGAGGGACAACGGGGAAAGCCGGAACATCTACCTCATCGACAAGAAGAATATCCACAACAATTTCGTCCAGGTCATCAACCAATATGTCGAGGAAGACGGAAACTATGACACGAGGTACGACGTGACCATACTTGTAAACGGACTCCCCCTCGTACACATTGAACTGAAACGCCGTGGCGTACAGCTGAAAGAAGCGTTCAACCAGATAAACCGCTATCAGCGGGACAGTTTCTGGGCGGGAAGCGGACTGTATGAGTACGTGCAGATATTTGTCATCTCGAACGGCACCAACACGAAATACTACTCGAACACCACCCGCGCAAACCATCTGAAAGAGCAGGAAGTTGGAGGGCGGAACAAGTCCAGAAAGACCAGCAATTCATTCGAGTTCTCCTCTTTCTGGGCTGACAGCAACAATAAGGTAATCAATGACTTGCTTGATTTTACCAAGACATTCTTCTCAAAGCACACCCTGCTGAACATCCTCACCAAGTATTGCGTCTTCACAAGCGAAAGGATGCTGATGGTGATGCGTCCGTACCAGATTGCTGCCACTGAAAGAATCATCCAGAGGATCAATGTCGCACACAACTACAAGTTCTACGGAAGCATCAGAGGGGGCGGATACATCTGGCACACGACGGGCTCCGGCAAGACATTGACCTCATTCAAGACAGCGCAGCTGGCATCCGGACTCCCCTACATCGACAAAGTCCTTTTCGTGGTCGATAGAAAAGACCTGGACTACCAGACGATGAAGGAATACAACCGTTTCGAGGAAGGCGCGGCTGACGGCAATTCTTCTACCGCCGTACTGCAGAGGCAGTTGGAGAACAGGGACAAGAGCGGCGGATACCATGACTACCGCATCATTGTCACTACCATACAGAAGCTTTCCATCTTCGTCCAGAAGAACAAGAACCATCCTGTTTTCCAGCAGCGCGTGGTGATCATTTTCGACGAATGCCACAGAAGCAACTTCGGCGAGATGCACACAGCCATCACGAAGAACTTCAAGAAATACCATCTTTTCGGGTTCACCGGCACGCCTATTTTCGCACAGAATGCAGGGACCGGCGGTGACCTGAGGCTGAAGACCACCCAACAGGCCTTCGGCGACAAGCTCCACACCTACACCATTGTGGATGCGATCAATGACGAGAATGTCCTGCCTTTCAGGATCGACTACGTCAATACCATCAAGGAGAAAACCGGCATTGCGGATGAACAGATTTCCGCCATTGACAGGGAAAAGGCAATGGCTTCGCCTGAAAGAGTGTCGCAGGTGGTGAAATATATCATTGACCATTTCGACCAGAAGACCAAACGCAGTTCCTACTATTCCTTCAGGGTTCTCGATGATATCCACAAGGTCGCCAGCGCGAAGAAAGGGGCATCGGTTTCGGAACACAAGACGGAGCAGAAACTGAACGGATTCAATGCAATGTTCGCCGTGGCCTCCATTCCGATGGCCAAGGCGTATTACAATGAGTTCAAGAAGCAGCAGGCCGATCTGCCTGAGTCTCAAAGGCTCAAGATTGCCACGATATACAGTTACAGTGCCAATGAAGAGGACATTGACGGTATCCTGGCAGAGGAGAATCCGGAGAGCACCACGCAGCTGGACCAGCAGTCCCGTGATTTTCTGGAGGATGCAATCAAGGATTACAACCAGATGTTCGCCACGAATTACGACACGTCCGGCGACAAGTTCCAGAACTACTACAAGGACCTGTCCCTGAGGATGAAAAACAGGCAGGTGGATCTTCTTATCGTGGTGAACATGTTCCTCACAGGGTTTGACGCCACCACGCTCAACACTCTGTTCGTGGACAAGAACCTGAAACAGCACGGGCTCATCCAGGCGTTTTCCAGAACGAACAGGATACTCAATTCCGTAAAGACTTTCGGCAACATAGTATGTTTCAGGGATTTGCAACAGGCTACCGACGATGCCATCGCCCTGTTCGGGGACAAGGATGCCAGCAGTATAGTCGTGCTCAAGGATTTCTGGTCATACTACAACGGTTATGACAACAAGGACGGCAAGCATTGCTACGGCTACAGTGAGCTGGTCGATCAGCTCAAGAGCGAATTTCCGGAGGGCCGGCCTGTTTTGGGCGAGGATGCGGAAAAGCGGTTTGTAGCTCTGTTCGGAAGCCTGCTGAAATCCATCAACATTCTCTCCACATTCGACCAATATGAGGGACGGGAAGAGCTGTCTGACAGACAGTTGCAGGATTACCAGAGCCACTATCTCGATCTGCGGGACAAATGGCGCCGCAGGAAACCGTGGGACAAGGAAAATATCAATGATGACCTCATCTTCGAGACCGAGCTGATCCGCCAGGTGGAAATCAACATTGACTATATCCTCCTGCTGGTGCAGAAATATCACGACACGAACTGCACTGACAAGGAGATTCTGGTCAATATCTCGAAGGCCATCGGTTCAAGTCTCCAGCTCAGGAGCAAAAAGGAGCTGATAGAGAGTTTCATAAGCAGTGTCAATGCAGGTACGGATGTGGACCGGGGATGGCGGGAATTTGTCCAGCGGCGCAAGGCTGAGGACTTGAATGAAATCATTGAAAGTGAACATCTTAAACCGGAGGAGACTGAGAAGTTCATCGAAAGCAGCTTCAGGGACGGACAGGTCAGGACCACGGGCACGGACATTGACAAGATTCTTCCGCCGATGTCGCGTTTCGGCGGGGGCAACAGGCAGGAGAAGAAGAAATCCGTCATCGAGAAGATCCAAAGTTTCTTTGAACGGTATTTCGGGCTGTAAGCAAGCGGTGAAAATAAGTTGTAGAGATTTGTGGAGGATTTACTATCTTTGTAAGACTTAACAAAACGGAATATGAAATCTGACATTGAGATTGCGAGAAGCATCAGGCTCAGGCCGATCGGCGAGATTGCGGAAAGACTGGGGATACCGCAGGAAGAGCTTGAACCCTATGGAAAGAATATGGCCAAAGTGCCTCTTACTCTGATAGATGAGGAGAAAGTCAAGAAAAGCAAACTGATTCTGGTGACTGCCATCACACCTACCAAAGCAGGAATCGGAAAGACTACGGTCTCGGTGGGACTTGCACTCGGACTCAATAAAATCGGAAAAAATGCTGTGGCGGCATTGAGGGAGCCTTCTCTCGGCCCTTGCTTCGGTATGAAAGGCGGGGCGGCAGGCGGCGGATACGCCCAGATTCTTCCGATGGAGAAGATCAATCTGCATTTTACCGGAGATTTCCACGCCATCACATCAGCCAACAATATGATTTCAGCACTGCTGGACAACTATCTGTACCAGCACCAGGCAGAAGGCTTCGGACTGAAACAGATATTGTGGAAACGCGTGATGGACGTGAATGACCGCTCGCTCAGGCATATCGTAACTGGTCTCGGACCTCACTCCAACGGACTTGTACAGGAGTCGGGCTTCGACATCACACCGGCTTCAGAAATAATGGCCATCCTCTGCCTGTCCAGGGACATTGACGACCTCAGACGCAGAATCGAGAACATTCTCCTCGGCTATACACTTGACAACAAGCCGTTTACGGTTAAGGACATGGGAGTCGCAGGCGCTATCGTGGCCCTGCTGCTGGATGCGATGAACCCGAACCTCGTGCAGACCACGGAAGGCACTCCGGCATTCATCCACGGCGGTCCTTTCGCCAATATCGCTCACGGCTGCAACTCCATTCTCGCCACACGTATGGCCATGACCTATGGTGACTACGTGGTGACTGAGGCCGGCTTCGGTGCAGATCTGGGTGCAGAGAAATTCTTCGACATCAAGTGCAGGAAAGCCGGGCTGAACCCGTCACTCACCATACTTGTAGCCACATTGCGCGGACTCAAGATGCACGGCGACGTACCTGTGGACAAAATCAGCGAGGCCTCGGAGGAAGGCGTACGGAAGGGATTTGCCAATCTGGACAGACACATTGAAAATATGCGCAAATTCGGACAGAGCGTACTCGTATGCTTCAACAAGTTCGGCGACGACAGGGACGACGAAATCCGGATGGTGCGTGAGCATTGCGCCGAACTCGGAGTGCCGTTTGCATTGAACGACGCATTCAGCAGAGGCGGCGAAGGAGCAGTGGAACTCGCGGAACTTGTCGTGAAAACCATTGACAGTCAGCCTTCCGAGCCGGTGAAGTTCATCTACCGGGACGAGGAAAGCATTGAAAACAAGATAACCCGCGTAGCGAAAGAGATTTATCGTGCCGGGGCTGTGGAATTCAGTCCGGAAGCCCGCAAGATGCTCGCAAAAATCGAGGGAACTGAGTACGCGAAATTCCCTGTCTGCATAGCCAAGACGCAGTATTCATTCTCACAGGACCCTAAACTCTACGGAGCGCCGGAAGGATTCGAGTTCGACATCAAGGACGTTGTCATCAATGCCGGGGCTGAGATGATAGTGGCCATCGCAGGAGACATCATCCGCATGCCGGGTCTGCCGAAATCGCCGCAGGCTCTCAGGATTGACGTGAAGGACGGTGCCATAGACGGACTAAGTTAGGAGTCAGGTCAATGCTTTTCGACAATCACAATCACAGCCAGTTTTCCTTCGACGGGAAACGCACAAGCGTGGAAGCAACCGCATGCATGGCCATCCGGAAAGGGCTGGGCGGCATCTGCTTCACCGACCACTGCGACTTCTATGTGCCGCCGATAAAGGCCAAATACGAGTCGTTCGTCTCCGAAGTCTTCGACGTGGACGCGCGCGATGCCGAAATCGACAGGGTCAATGATCTTGTCCATTCCGGAGAAATACTGGGCTGCGTCGGACCGGCAAAAGGTGCGGCTCCAGGAAACGGAGATGTCGCAATTCCGACAGGATTCAAAGTGTTCAAAGGCATAGAGATAGGCGTCCAGAAAAGCGAGCGGGAGAAAATCGCCAGGCATCTGGAGGAGCACAGTTTCGACGAAGTCATTGCCTCAGTGCATTACCTCGACGATACAGACCCGTTCTGGGGCGGCTACTATGAAGGCAAGGACTGGAAGACGGCGTACAGGCACTATCTCGAGACATTGTACGAGGAAATCGTCTGGCTCGGGGACCGTTTCGACATCATGGGGCACTATGACTATGTCACCAGATATGCCCCGTATCCCGAGGCGAGCATCCTGTACAAAGATTTCCCGGACGTGCTGGACGAGATGCTCAGATTCCTTGCTGAGAATGGCAAGGCATTGGAAATCAACACCAAGACATATCAGGAACTGAAAGGCAGGACACCGGTTCTGGATGAGAACATCCTGCGCAGGTACCGTGAACTTGGAGGTGAGATAGTCAGTCTCGGCTCCGATTCACACGATGCCGGGAACGTGGGCCTGCATTTCGACAGGTTCGCACATATTCTGAAAAGCTGCGGATTCCGCTACCTCGCGCATTACGAGAAGCGCAAACTCGTGATGCTGCCCAATGAGTAGGCCCTAAGCCGTGAAGGTGCAGCGAGGCTCTCGAGCAAGGACTCATAGCCCGCGAATGCTGAAAAGGCGAAAGTACCAGGCTCGAGCCGCCGGCTTCAATTCGCCATCTCGGAGAGGAATTTCATACGCACCAGCCTGATTTCCATCTCTTCATAGTCGCCGGCAAGAGCGTCGATGGCATCCTCGAGCGAGTCGGACTCGGCTTCAGTCCTGAACCATTCGTACAGTTCGTCGGCCACGTCCGCATCCAGATTGTTGTCGATATAGTAATCCAGATTCAGCTTCGTGCCGGACTCCACGATGCCCTCCATGGCGGAAAGCAGATCAGACATCTCCATATTGCGGGCTTCCGCGATATCTTCCAATGCCATACGCCTGTCCACGCTCTGAATGATGAATATCTTGTCAGAAGACTTGTTCGGCATCGACCTTACCAGGAAATCATCCGGACGGGAGATCTCATTGTCCTCAACATATCTGGTAATCAGCTCGAGGAACGGCTTTCCGTATTTCTTCGCCTTGCCCTCGCCGACACCCTGGCACTTGATGAGCTCGTCAAACGTCTCAGGATACATTATGGACATGTCTTCCAGGGACGAATCGCTGAAGATTATCCAAGGCTGAAGATGGAGTCTCTTGCCCTCGTCACGCCTAAGGTCCTTCAACATTGACAGAAGCTGCATATCGCCTCCGCCGGCGCCTTTCGCCGGAACAGGAGCGTCGTCGTCATCGTCATCATCTGCATTGCCCTCGGAAAAGCTGCGGTCTGCCGCCAACATCAGCTCGGTCGGCGCGGCAGCGAATGCCAGGCCCTCGTCAGTCACGGAAACAAGCCCGTACGAGTCAATGTTCCTTTTCAGGAAATGCCTTATTATCCCCTGATGGATAACCATTTCCCAGAATCTTACAGGATGGTCCGATCCGGCGCCGAACATCGGAAGCTTGTCATGATTGTACGACTTTATCATCGCCGTGGCAATGCCGGTCAGCACATTGGCAAGATGTTCCACCTTGAAATGCTCCGGCAGAGAGTTTACCAGGCGGATGACCATCGCCATCTCCTTTCTCGCATCGAAGCGCGGCTTAGGCGACAGACAGTTGTCGCACGCCCCACAGTTGTCCTGAGTATAATCTTCACCGAAATAGCTCAGCAGCAGCTTCCTGCGGCAGTCACCCGATTCCGCGTAGGCCTCGATTTCCATGAGCAGCTGACGTCCGATTTCCTGCTCGGACACCGGTTTGCTCATCAGGAACTTGTCCAGCTTGCGGATATCCTTATAACTGTAATATGCTATGCAGACACCTTCCCGACCGTCTCTACCGGCCCTTCCGGTCTCCTGATAATAACCTTCCAGGCTTCTCGGCACGTCGTAATGGATGACGAACCGCACATCAGGCTTGTCGATACCCATTCCAAATGCGATGGTGGCCACGATCACGTCCACTTCCTCCATCAGGAACTTGTCCTGGTTCTCCGCCCTCACTTTCGCATCCAGGCCGGCGTGGTAAGGCACGGCACGGATACCATTGATCACAAGCACCTGAGCCAGCTCCTCCACCTTCTTGCGGCTCAGACAATATATGATGCCCGACTTTCCGGGATGCTGCTTGATATACTTGATGATGTCCTTGTCCTGGTCTATCTTGTCGCGAACTTCATAGTAGAGATTCGGCCTGTTAAACGAGGATTTGAACACATGCGCGTCCATAATCCCCAGGTTCTTCAGGATGTCGTTCTGAACCTTCGGAGTGGCTGTCGCCGTCAATGCTATGATCGGGGCCCTGCCGATCTCGTCCACGATAGGACGGATCTTCCTGTATTCAGGTCTGAAGTCATGTCCCCAGTCGGAAATGCAGTGCGCCTCGTCCACGGCGAAGAAAGATATGCGGATCTGCCTCAGGATGGCGATGTTCTCCTCCTTCGTAAGGCTCTCCGGCGCCACATACAGCAGCTTGGTCACTCCGGAAGTCAGATCCTCCGTAACCTCCGCAATCTGGGCTTTTGTCAATGAAGAGTTGAGGAAATGCGCAATGCCTTCGTTTCCCGCCACGAAACCGCGGATGGCGTCCACCTGGTTTTTCATCAATGCGATCAGCGGGGAAATCACGATGGCCGTGCCCTCCATCAGAAGTGCAGGCAGCTGGTAGCACAATGACTTTCCTCCACCTGTCGGCATAATCACAAATGAATCATTGCCTTGCAGCAGGTTGGATATAATCTGTTCCTGTTCCCCTTTGAATGAAGAGAACCCGAAAAACTCTTTCAGTTTAGCGTGGATGAGCTCTGAGTCAATTCCCATAGGCAAAAAATCATTTAACCAAATTTAGCATTAAATTTCTGACTTTCAAATAAAATTACGATATTTGCGGCTGCTGAAGAAGCGGAAAAAGATATTTAATAATTATACTAAAATGAAAACATTAAAATTCATCGCAGCATCACTCATCGTAGCGCTTGCAGTATCTTGCACATCAAACGGCGGCAACAAAGCAGCCATTGACGGTGCCGACTCCACCAAAACAGTCAAACCGGTAGATCCTAAGTCTCTGAAGCCAAGCAGGTCAGAGGTTGACTCTGTCAGCTACCTCATGGGTATCAACTTCGGTTACTTCATCAAAGGTTACAACTTCGGTGACGAGCTCAACTACAAGCTCATGAGAAAAGGTATCGAGGATTTCATCAATGCAAAGGGCGAGCCTCGTGACTCTGCTTACGCAAAGCAGTTCAAGATCGATCCTGAGCTGTTGAACGACGTGTTCAATGAGTTCCTTTCCAAGAGACGCGCTTATGTAGCAGCTACCAACAAGCAGAAAGAGACAGAGTTCCTCGCAAAGAACGCAAAGGCTGAAGGCGTACAGGTTACCGAGAGCGGTCTCCAGTACATCATCACAGAGCCTGGTAACGACGTTAAGCCTGCTGCTGCAGACACAGTATTCGTACACTACAAGGGTACTCTTACTGACGGTACAGTATTCGACGAGTCTCCTAAGAACGACGAGGGCGTGAGAATGCTTCTCAACCGTGTCATCAAGGGATGGACAGAGGGTCTCCAGCTCATCGGCGAAGGCGGCAAGATCAAACTCTTCGTACCTTCAGAACTCGGATATGGCGAGAACGGCCAGAGCAGAATCGAGCCTAACAGCACATTGATCTTCGATATTGAGCTTGTAAAGGTAAACAAAGTCGCTGCTACTGAAGAAGAAGAGGCAAAATAATGGAACTTGAAGGAACACTTATTACCAAGCTTGCGGTTCAGTCCGGCAAATCCGCCAGAGGCGACTGGGCGAAACAGGAATTCGTAATCGAGTACCAGGACGGCAATTTCCCGACCAAGGTCTGCTTCAATGTATGGGGCGCTGACAAGGTAAAGGAACTCGGCTCGTTCCGTCTCGGAGAGAAGATCCGTGTAAGTTTCAATATCTCAAGCAGAGAGTATAACGGAAAGTGGTACACTGACTTGCGCGCGTGGAGAATCACATCTTCAGCCGCAGCAGGCGGACAGGCTTACGGCCCTGCCCCGGCACCATCCGAACCGCTGCCTTCACCGGCTCCGGAACTCACCGCAGACGATATGCCAGGCGATGACTTGCCATTCTGATTCAAGATTGACGCAATAAAAAACAGGACGATGTTTCCACATCGCCCTGTTTTTTTATTGCTTTGCCTTCAGCGGCATCAGTCCAGTTTATGAATAGCCAGTCCTGAACGGAGCTTAGGCTCGAACCAGGTGGTCTTAGGAGGCATGATGTTGCCGCTGTCCGCAATGTCGGTAAGCTGCTTCATGGAAACAGGATAGAGGGCGAAGGCAACCTTCATCTCACCGCTGTCCACACGACGCGAGAGCTCTCCGAGACCACGGATACCGCCCACGAAATCGATTCTCTTGTCGGTCCTCAGATCCTTGATGCCCAATATCTTGTCGAGAACAAGGTTTGAAAGGATGGTAACATCGAGGACACCTATAGGGTCATTGTCATCATAACGGCCCGGCTTGGTCTCCATGGAATACCACTTGCCGCCGAGATACATCGAGAAATTGTGCAGATGGGACGGATGGCACTCCCCTTCTCCATCATATGGAGTGACAGTGAAATCCTCCTCCAGCGCTGACAGGAACTGTTCCGGAGTCAGACCGTTCAAGTCCTTCACGACTCTGTTGTAGTCAATGATCTTCAGCTGGGTTTCAGGGAAGCATACAGCCATGAAATAGTTGTATTCTTCGTCGCCGGTATGAGCTGCATTGCCGGAACGCTTCTCTGCGCCGACTCTGGCAGCGGCAGCTGTACGGTGATGACCGTCAGCCACATAGAAAGCATTGACCTTGTTCGTGAAGATATCGGTAATCCTCTCTATCGTAGCGTCGTCGTCGATCACCCAGAACGAATGACCGAAGCCGTTCTCGTCGGTAAACGAATACTCAGGAGCAGCGGCCACTGTTCTGGAGACGATCTCATTCAGCTGAGAATTATCCTTATAGGCGAAAAATACCGGTTCGATGTTGGCATTCTGGATTTTCACGTGGACCATACGGTCATCTTCCTTGTCCTTGCGGGTAAGCTCGTGCTTCTTGATCTTGCCCTCCGCATAGTCGTCGGTATGGGCGCAGAGCACCAGTCCGTACTGGGTGCGTCCTTCCATAGTCTGTGCATAGACATAGTAGCAAGGCTTCTTGTCCTGCACCAGCCAGCCGTTCTTCTGCCACTGGGCGAAATTCTTCACTGCCCTGTCATAGACCTTGTCGTCATGATCCGGCAGTATCGGGTCGAAATCTATCTCCGGCTTGGTGATGTGGAGCAATGACTTCTCACCGGCCATCTTCTTGGCCTCCACAGAGTTGAGCACATCATAAGGAGGTGCAGCCACCTCTGTCACAATATCTTTTGGCGGCCTTATCGCCGCAAACGGTTTCACTCTTACCATAATCGTATCTATTTGTTTACCTGGAAGCGGGTGCATCCTTCAGCAAAATAAGCTACAATCTGTCGTGCGGCAGCAAGGCCTGCATTCATATTGGCCTCAGCGGTCTGCGCTCCCATCTTCTTAGGTGTGGCAAAGACTCTGAGTCCGAATTTCTCCTTGAGGACAGCGAGATTGTCCGGAGCCACGTCCGTCACATATTTGAGGTCCGGCCTGTCTTCCAGCGCCTTCTCGAGACCTGCTTCGTCTATCACCTCCTTGCGGGCTGTATTGACCAGGACAGCGCCTTTCGGCATCGATGTGATCAGGTCATATCCGATGGAGCCGATGGTCTCAGGGGTAGCAGGGATATGTATGGAAACGAAATCGGACTCAGCATAAAGTTCCTTGACCGTAGCGACCGGTTTCGCGCCGGCCTCGGCGATTTTCTCAGCTGGCACGAACGGGTCCGTAGCCAATACCGTCATGCCCAATGCCTCAGCTTTCTTGCCGACCAGACGGCCGACATTGCCGAATGCCTGGATACCGAGCCTCTTGCCTGAAAGCTCTGAACCTGCTGTCGGAGTGAACTGGTTACGGCTCATGTAAATCATCATGGCAATCGCCAGCTCAGCTACCGCATTCGAGTTCTGACCGGGAGTATTCTCGACGATGACGCCGCGTGCCTTGGACTCCGCAAGGTCAATGTTGTCGAATCCGGCTCCTGCACGAACCACGATTTTCAGATTTCCTGCAGCCGCAAGAACTTTAGGAGTAACCTTGTCAGAACGTACGATCATGGCATCAACATCAGAAACAGCTGCAATCAGTTCACCTTCATCAGCATATTTCTCCAAAACCGTTACCGTATGACCGGCTTTAACGAGGATTTCCTCAATGCCTTTCACTGCCGCCGGAGCAAAAGGCTTCTGTGTAGCAACAAGTACTTTCATTGTATCAGGACGTTATTTTTTCATTGACTCGAATTCTTTCATGCAGGCTGTGAGCGCGAGCACATCTTCCTTCGTGCAGGCATTGTATATGGATGCCCTGAAGCCGCCTACTGAACGATGGCCCTTGAGACCGACCATTCCCTGGCCTTTCGCGAATGAAAGGAACTCGTCCTGTAGCGCCTCATATCCAGGAGCCATGACGAAGCATACGTTCATGATGGAACGGTCCTCGACAGCCGCTGTTCCGGTAAAGAGAGCATTTCTGTCAATCTCCTTGTACAGGATGTCCGCTTTCTCGACGTCCAGCTTGTGAATGGCTTCCACGCCGCCCATGTCCTTGACCCACTTGAGCGTCTCGTTCATCACGAAAATCGAGAACACAGGAGGTGTATTGAACATTGACTCCTTGTCGATATGGGTGCGGTAGTCGAGCATTGTCGGGATATATCTGCTGACTTTTCCGAGCGCGTCCTTGCGGATGATGGCGAACACTACGCCTGCAGGGCCGACATTCTTCTGCGCACCGCCATAGATCATCGCATATTTGCTCACGTCCACCGGACGGCTCATGATGTCTGACGACATGTCCGCAATGAGAGGTACAGGACAGTCAATGTCCTCCTTTATCTCGGTACCGTAGATGGTATTGTTCGTGGTGATATGGAAATAGTCGATGTCCTCAGGTATCACATAACCCTTAGGAATATAGGAGTAGTTCTTGTCTGAAGAGCAGGCCAATGCATAAGCATTTCCCAGGCCCTGCGCCTGCTGCAATGCCTTGTGGGCCCAGACGCCCGTGTCCAGGTAGGCAGCCTTGTTCTCAAGGAAGTTCATGGCAACATACAGGAACTGGAGGCTCGCGCCGCCGCCGAGGAACACTACCTCGTGGGTATCGGGGATGTGGAGAAGTTCTTTCCAGTTCGCGCGGACTTCATCCATCACCTCTCCCCACTCCTTGGATCTGTGAGAGACTGACAATACTGAAATACCGGTATTCTTGAAATTCTTCAGGGCTTCTATTGAATTGTCAATAGCCTGCTGGGGGAGGAGGCAGGGGCCTGCATTGAAAACGTGTACGTCTGACATAGTTTTGCGTGTTTTTTTAAAATATAACAACGATTCATATTTGAAATATAAATCGTTGTAAAGATAATGATTATTTATTATTTTCCAATAAAATACTTCATTTTCTTAAGAATTCTACCTGTAACCGAGAAGATATGAAATTACAGCCATCCTGACATACATACCGTTTCTCGCCTGCTGGAAATAATATGCGTAAGGCGTATCATCCACATCGGTAGCGATTTCCGTGATTCTCGGAAGCGGATGGAGAATCTTCATGTTCGGTTTCACACCGGAAAGCATGGAAGCGTGAAGTTCATAGACGTCCTTCACCTTGTCATAATCCTCCTTGCTCGGGAAGCGCTCCTGCTGCACCCTGGTCATATAGAGAATGTCGCAGTCATTCAGGTGTTCTTCCAATGAAGCGGTCTCCTCGTAAGGTATATGCTTGCTGTCCAGGTATTTCAGATATTTGGATGGCATCTTGAGATCATCCGGGGCGGTGAACACATACTTCGGAGAGAAATCAGACATGGCCTCTGAGAGCGAATGGACGGTACGGCCGTATTTCAGGTCACCTACCATATTTATGGTAAGACCGTCGAGCCTGCCCTGAGTCTGCATTATAGAATACATGTCCAGAAGCGTCTGGGTAGGATGCTGGTTGGAACCGTCACCCGCATTGACAACAGGCACCGGCGACACCTTGGCAGCGATTTCGGCGGCTCCCTCCATCGGATGACGCATCACGATCATATCCACATAATTGGAGACGATCTTGATGGTGTCTTCGAGAGTTTCACCTTTGGAAACGCTGGTATTTCTGGAATCAGGAAAACCTATGACTCTGGCTCCCAGGCGGTTAACCGCTGCTTCAAATGAGAGCCTCGTTCTTGTGGACGGTTCGAAGAACAGACAGGCGATGACTTTTCCCGCGAGGAAGTTCTGCTCTCTGTTCTTTTCAAATTCCTTGGCGACGTCCAGGATGTGAAGAATCTCATCCTTGGAGAAATCGCCGATTGAAATCAGACTTTTAGGCATAATGCACAATCATTTCAGACGGCCGCACCAGAAAAGCCGCATTATTAAGTTCTTATATGAAGAGTGTCTGGTCACTCCAAAATTTCCATTCTGCAGCCCTCCACGTTCCCTACTCGCTTCTCGAAATCCTCCACCGCGGAAAGACGCACTTTCAGGTCAATGCCGCATTCATTGCCGAAAGCCTGGCCGCTCTGCTCAAGCCCCATATCCTTCACTATCTTCATCACCCCGTTCATCTCAATATAGCCGAACGAAAGCCTGTAATGCCTTGTCGCTGTTTTGGTTATGATTTCGGCATGGGCCAATGCGTCTGCAGATGAGCTCTTGTACGCGCGTATCAGTCCCGGTATGCCGAGCTTGATGCCGCCGAAATACCGCACCACCACTATCAATATGTCGCTCAAACAATTGGAATCGATCTGCCCGAGAATCGGACGTCCCGCTGAAGACGAAGGCTCGCCGTCATCATTGGCCCGGAACACATCTCCCTTATAGCCAAGACGATAGGCATAGCAATGATGCCGCGCATCGTGATACTCCTTTTTCAAAGAACTGACAATTTCCCTTATCTGCTCGACCGTCTCGACAGGATAGGCCAATGCGATGAACCTGCTGCCGTTGTCCTTGAAGAGTCCTTCGGCAGGAGCCGCAATGCTCTTGTAAGTGTCGCAGATAGGGTCAATGTTCTTTTCCATAGGCTCAAATTTAGTTAAAAGCGGATTATTATGCAACGGAACGGAAATATTTTGTAACTTTGGGGCGGTTGAAGCAATTTTTATTAGACTAGCATTTATGATTCTCAGGTATCGTGTATCCCTTCCGGGGATTAAAGGGTTCGCCCGCGTTTACGAATTGAAGTCAACGACGACTTTATATGATTTTCACAAAAGGATGAGGGATGATATGGATTTCTCTCACGACCAGCTTATACAGTTCAAGGGGCTCGATGAAAACGGAAATCTGGTGGCCCGCTACGGAATGTTCGACCTGGGCGCAGGCGCTGTGGACGAGGTTACGGTCGAGGAAACAGTGAACAAGGGCATTGCCAGATTCACCTATTTCTATGATGTCACTGACAGGAAGAGCGTGATCGTCACATTCGAAGGTGAGGTGGAAGAGGAGCCGGGAAGGACTTATCCTGCACTGGTTGAGAGCAAAGGTCCTAATCCTGTGGAGTTCGAGAACGGATATGTGGCTTACGAGGATCTTCCGGATGAGCAGAGACATCTGCCTGGCGAATCGCTTATGGCGAAAGAGGACAAGGCAGAGAAGGATGCAGATGACGCAGATGACATTGACGATATTGACCCTATCGATGATGATGATGACGACGAGGAGGATGAGGAGGATGATCTCAAGTCATCCATCGCAGAGGACAGCGATGAGGTTTATGACGGATCAGAGGAACTCCTGTTCTAACCGTTCATGAGCTGTCAGTAATCATTGACACATACTCAATGGGCAGGAAACTTGTCATAATTACCGGACCCACGGCCGTAGGTAAAACCGACTTCTGCATCGAAGCCGCCATCAAATACGGTTCTCCGGTGATTTCCTGCGATTCGAGACAGATATATAAGGAAATGACTATTGGGACTGCTGTCCCTGATGCTTCGCAGTTAGCCGCTGTGAAGCATTATTTTATCCATAGCATCCACGTTACCGAGCCATATTCCTCCGGCCAATATGAAATAGATGCCCTGGCTCTCATTGACAGACTTTTCAGCGAGGGGCGCGAAACACTTGTAATGTGCGGAGGTTCAGGCTTTTATATCGACGCGGTATGCAATGGTCTGGACTGCCTGCCTGTTCCGCCTCCCGAGCTGAGGGAAGAGCTTACGCAGAGGGTCAAGACTGAGGGGGTCGGTGCATTGGCAGAGGAACTGCGCAGACTGGACCCGAAGGCGTGGGAAGCCATAGACATCCACAACGGACAGAGGGTGGTCAGGGCGCTGGAGACCATCATGATATCGGGGCGCTCGTTCACCGAGTTCAAGCTCCGGGAACCGAAAAAGCGGAATTTCGAGATAGAGAAAATCTGCCTCACGCGACCGAGAGAAGTTCTGTACAGCCGTATCAATGAGCGTGTTACGGCTATGGTCAATGCAGGGCTCGAGGATGAGGTGCACGGTCTGCTGCCATATCGGGATCTGCCGGCTCTGCAGACTGTGGGGTACAAGGAAATGTTCGATTACATCGATGGAAAAACATCATTGGACGAGGCTGTAAGGCTGATTCAGCGGAACACCAGACATTATGCCAAGAAGCAGCTTACCTGGTGGAAAAGATATTCTGACGTAAAATGGATCGAGTTATGAAAGTGGGCAATATGCTTTTGTGCGCATCCGTCTGCCTGGTTCTGGGCAGTTTGGCTAATGCCACAGGTACTGATGACAGATTGTTCTACCGGCGTCCTGCCAAGATCTGGGAGGAGACTCTGCCGCTCGGTAACGGCCGGCTGGGACTGATGACCGACAGCGGGACCCGCCATGAGCACATTACTCTCAATGAGATTTCCATGTGGAGCGGCTGCGAGGCCGACTACCGTAATCCTGAGGCGGCTTCCTGCCTGCCTGAGATAAGGAGTCTGCTGTTCGAGGGGAAAAACGCTGAGGCCCAGGCGCTTATGTACGAGCGGTTTCTGCCGCGGAAAGAGGTTTCAGATGCCAGGTACGGGACATATCAGACTCTCGGCGCGCTGGACATTGACTATGATTTTCCTGTCAATGACGGTTGCGGGCCGGATTTACAACCTGTGGAATATATCCGCGAACTGGTTATGGATGAGGGAGTTGCGAGAAGTTCTTTTATCGTGGACGGCATCCGTTACAGCAAGGAGTTCTTCGCATCGAGGGCTGATGACGTGATGGTGCTGCGGCTGACTTCTTCCGAAAAGGGAGGATTGACATTCAAGGCGGTGCTGAGCCGGCAGGAAAATGCTGCTGCAGGGGTTGAGCACAAGAAATGTGGACGCAGGAAGGCGCATGCAGCCACGCTTGAGGGCAGTCTTGAGAGCGGCATTCCCGGCAAGAAAGGTATAAGCTATAAAGTGTCCATGACGGTCGCCTCTTCTGACGGCAAGGCCGTGTACAGCGACGGGGCCATAACATTGACAGGAGCGAGCGAAGCTACATTGATTATTTCTGCCGCGACTTCGTATTCTGCGGAGGGAACCATATTCCCTGGCGAGAGGTATGTGAGTTTCTGCGACAGCCTGCTTGACGCGGCGGCTCATAAGGATTATAACGAATTGAGTTCCTGCCACATAGCTGCGCATGGCGAGCTTTATGGAAGGGCAGGGATTTATCTTGAGGAGTGCGATGACGATGCGCTGGCGACTGATGAACGGCTCCGGAAAGCTGCATCTTCGGACAGCGGGAGTCTGGCTCCGGGACTTGCGGTATTGTACTGGAACTATGGGCGTTACCTTTTCATAAGCAGTACGAGGCCGGGGTCGCTTCCTCCGAATCTTCAGGGGCTGTGGGCGGACGGTACGAGCACGCCGTGGAACGGTGATTACCATACCAATATAAATATCCAGATGAACTACTGGCCGATGGAGCAGGTCGGTCTGAGTGAGTTTGTCCAGCCGCTGATGTCCATGATGGAGAGGCTGGTTCCGTCCGGGCAGGAGAGCGCCAAGTGTTTCTACGGAAGTGAGGCGGAGGGCTGGGTGCTGCATATGATGACCAATGTGTGGAATTATACTGCTCCGGGCGAGCATCCGTCGTGGGGTGCGACCAATACCGGCGGGGCCTGGCTTTGCGCCCATCTCTGGGACCATTACCGTTACACTCTCGACAAGGATTTCCTGAAAAGGGCATATCCGATAATGAGGGGAGCCGCGAGATTTTTCTTGTCAACGCTGGTGGAAGAGCCTGTTCATCAATGGCTTGTCACAGCGCCAAGTTCTTCTCCGGAGAACGCTTTCTTGTGCGGGAAAGACTCTATTGCGACGAGTATCTGTATGGGGCCGACAATGGATGTCCAGCTGCTCGGGGAGCTGTTTTCATCGACGTCTGCCGCAGCCGGGATTCTCGGCATTGACAAGGATTTTTCTGACAGTCTCGCAGCTGCGACGAAGCGGTTTCCGCCTATGAGGGTGGATTCCCGTGGACGGCTGATGGAGTGGCTTGAGGAGTATGCTGAAGTGGAGCCTCAGCACAGGCATGTCTCTCATCTGTACGGGCTGCATCCCGGCAATTCCATCAGTACTCTACGGTCACCGGAGCTCGCCGAGGCATGCCGTAACACTCTGAAGGTCAGGGGCGACGGCGGCACGGGATGGAGCAGGGCCTGGAAGATCAATTTCTATGCGAGGCTCGGTGACGGTGACCATGCCCTGAAACTGCTGAAGGCGCTTCTGGCTCCGGCCGTGAGGTACAGTGAGATAGATACGTTATCTATACCATATTATAATGGCAATCTGCATCTGGAGCAGTTCAGCGGCACTTTCCCTAACTTGTTCTGCTCACATCCGCCGTTCCAGATAGACGGCAATTTCGGGGGCACGTCGGGCATAACCGAGATGCTGCTCCAGAGTCAGGACGGATATATAGCCCTGCTCCCTGCCCTACCGTCCGGGTGGAGAAGCGGCAGTGCAAGAGGCCTCAGGGCCAGAGGAAATGTGTCCGTGGATTTCAACTGGAATGATTCGCGCGTGGAGCAGGTGACCATCACCGGCCTGCCGCTCCGCAGTGGTGAAGACGGACGAGGCTCGGTCGCGAGTGGCGATGGTGGTGCTGCGATGGACGGACCAGATTCGGGCGTGAGTGACGGAGTAAATTCCGTGGAAGCAGGTGACTTGATGGCATGCGGCAGGAGTTCAGGCACGATGGCCAAGGGTTCTGCCGCGACGGATGGACCAGATTCGGGTGCGAGTGGCGGAGTAAATTCCGTGGAAGCAGGTGACTTGATGGCATGCGGCAGGAGCTCAGGTGCGATGGCCAAGGGTTCTGCCGCGACGGATGGGCCAGATTCGGGCGCGAGTGACGATGGTGGTGCCGCGATGGACGGACCAGATTCGGGCACGAGTGACGGAGTAAATTCCGTGGAAGCAGGTGACTTGGTGACGTGCGGCAGGAGCTCAGGCGCGATGTCCAAGGGTTCTGCCGCGACGGATGGACCAGATTCGGTTGCGAGTGACGATGGTGGTGCCGCGATGGATGGACCAGATTCGGGTGCGAGTGGCAATGGTGGTGCCGTCACGGCAGGCGGACGGAACTCGGTGGTTCTGAAGGTGCCGGCAGGAAGCATTGCACGGGATCTTTACGGCAATGAGTTCCCTACCGACTCCTCCGGTTTCGTTCACATCAGCGTCCGAAGCGGCGAAAGCGTCACGATACGGTTCGGAAGGTAAACGGAGACGGAGGATGGTTGAGGTGAACGGGGCTGCGAGATGAATCTGATGAACAGGGCTGGGAGGATAGTTACGGTGAAATAGTTCGGTGAACGGGGATGGAGGACGGTTGAGGTGAACAGGGCTGAAAACGAAGATGTAGAACGGTTCCGGCGACGGGGATGGAGGACTGTAACGTGTACGGGGTGTTAGGGGTGCACCACGTAAAACCCTGTGGCACAACGATTTAACGCTTTTCAGAGTTGGCATTTTCACAACTCTGAAAATGGCTTAATCATTGATATTCAGAGAGTTACGCGATGCGTGTACTGTATCGTCCTGAAAAAAGTTTACCAAAAAAGTAAACTATTATGGAAGCTAAATGCTATCGGGCGATGCGGCGCGCCCAGTGTGTCGTCCTGAAAAAATTTAGTCAACACGTAATCGCGGAGACGAGGACGGAGGACGGTTTCGGAGACGAGGATGTAGAACGGTTCCGGAGACGAGGACGGAGGACGGTTCCGGAGACGATGATGGAGAACGAAGGACGGAGACGCTTACGCGAAAAAAACGCAGGTCATCCAGCACACCTCGCAACGCATTTTTCTATGGGCTCTCTGTTATTCCTGATAATCGTTATCTCACAGAATGGATTTTGTCCGTAAAACCGCACCTTTACGCGGACAAGTTGTTGATTTTGAGCGACTTGTCCGTAAAACACCCTTTTATTACGGACAAACTTAGCATTTTGAGTCAACCATATTCAGTAATTTGCTGACTGTATCGTCCTGAAAAAAGTTTACCAAAAAAGTAAACTTTTATATTGCTGTCCGCTAAAAGTTAGCGAGCAACGAGATATCCATCCGCAGTG
>ENA-ORSB01000657-ORSB01000657.1-human-gut-metagenome-genome-assembly--contig:-NODE-657-length-38451-cov-15.760730_pt1 | contig 38451 bp, 58 predicted proteins | sample MGYA00242180_ERZ509144 | MGnify/ENA primary metagenome ERZ509144 (study PRJEB26280, sample SAMEA2338661) | human gut metagenome | biome: human gut; feature: human-associated habitat; material: faeces...
CCTTCATATATATTTTGTATGTATAATCTTTAAGTATATAAATTAAAATTTTTTCTTTTAGTGTAGCTTTACTTGATAGCTGTTTTAAAATAAAAATTTTTCCACTTTTCATTTCTACATTTCCTCCATATTTTTTATATATATTTTACCATTTTATGTTAAATGTTTTAACTATACTAGACAATAGGTGTAGTCCGTTGTACCTATTGTTTTATCAATGGTTTTTCACTTCTATTTTTCGACATTTTCCGACACACGCATAATTATTATGTCATATCTACTTTCTAGTTAAGGTATTTATAGTTAAGTCAAGCCACGCATAGTTAAAATATAAATTAGTATGTTCTAAAATACCTAATGGAAAGGTAGGTGTTTTAAATGGTATATCTAAGAGTAAATGAAATGTTAAAAGAAAAAAAGAAAAGTAAGTATTGGTTCGTAAAAAAAATGGAACGGTGGTTATCAAGCATTGTCTAATTTAATGAATAATGAAACATCTAGTATTCATTTTTCTACAATAGAAAGGCTGTGTACAATATTTGAATGTACACCCGGCGACATAATAGTTTTAAAAAAAGGGAAAAAAAGAGGTGATAAAAAATAAATGAGTAAACTATTAAATCAATATGAATCTTTGAAAAAAATAGATTCATCTTACATTTATATATTTAGAGTTGGTATTTTTTATAATATATTAAATGAAGATGCTATAATAATGAATGAAAAACTAAATTTAAAAATTACAAATTTAAGTCCAGAAATTTGTAAATGCGGTTTTCCTGTATCTACGATAGATAAATATAAAAAGATTCTAAATGAAAAAGAAATAAAATATAAAATAATTGATAATCTACCAAATAATATGAATACTATTGATTATATGAATAATATAGAAATTAAGCAAATAATTAATAGAATAAAAAATTTAGATATGAACAATACTACTTTTCAACAAGCTTTTAATATTTTATTAGATATTCAAAACAAACTAAAAAACATATAATAGAGGGAGGATATCCCTCTATTAATTATCTAAATGCGTTTACTTTACAATAAGCGTACCTTCCTGTTTTTGGTACATATATATAATCTACTGTACTTGAATAATGAGAAATTACTTTTATTTGTGTTTTGGCAAGGTAATAATAGGTTGTTCCGCCTAACGAACCTTTACTATATAATGTAGTATTATATTTTAATCTATAATAGCTTCCAACACTCGAATTATAATTTGTTGATGATGAACTTGAAATATTTATGTATGTTGCACATACCCATAAATTAGTTCCTATTCTATACCAACCATTTCTACTTTCATAAATATATACATTATTTCCATTATACAAACTTTTTACATATCTATAATTAGTTCCTGGACCAGTTCTTACATTTAAAGATGTATTTACTTTTACAGTCCCTCTAGTTGCTATTCCAGAAGTTGTTGTAGTAATTGTTGTTGATGGCTGCGTACTTGATAAATACCCCGTACTTACCCACCCATTTACTGGGCTTGTTATTCTACTCCATGCTCCGTCTGTTTCTACTACATTTACAGCAGTTCCTTTTCTTAAAGAACTTATTATTGTTCCTCCTGCTGTAGCTCTTACATTCAAATTCGAACTTTGCGTTGCTACATATCTTATATAATTAACTGTCGTTGTATTGTTTGTATTTTTATTTGCATTACCGCTTCCTTTATCATTAGAAAATATCCAGAAGTACCTATAATTTGCATAATTTCTAAATGCACTTTCACTTACAAAAGCACTATTTCCACTTACAACTACCCCTGCATTTCTTCTTGACGCTGTATTGAATTTTCCAGAATATAAATAAGGATCATATACAGTTATTGTTCCTCCATTATCTGCTACTAAAGTAATATAATGTCCTCCACTCGTAAACAGACCACTTGCACAACTTGCCACAACATAATACTTAGAACTACCATTATCATTTTTCTGTTTTAAATAGCTAATCATTGTATCGAAATTACTAGTTGTATGGTATTCATCAAAATTAAAATAATCTGCTACAAATGGAAAGGCAGCCCATGCAGTACCATTATTTGAAGTACGATACCCATTATCAACAAATAAATTAGCCATTGTAGTTGGTAATATTGTACCTTTGCTAGAACTAACAATAATAGCAGCACTTGTCGGTCCACATGCACTAGATTTCATTGTTTGGGATCTATCCCCTATTGAGCTATACATTACATTAGCCCATCTACTATCAGCCTGACTATAATATGTTAAACCTTGATAATTTCCTAATAATGATAAACCATTGCCAGTATTTACACCATTATATGATATATTTTCTTGTTCTACAACTGCATCAGTTTCTAAAGCTCCCTCATCTGTTATCTGTATTTCCTCTTCTTCGGAACTTTCTATAATTTCCGTTGTAGATAAATCTTTGCCTTTTTCTGTTGCTTCTATGGTGTCGTCAACAGATTCTTGCGTTTCTTCTGATATTATAATTTCTTTGTTATTTTCATTTTGTATCTCTTCTACTATTTTATCTTCTATTTTGTCTATACTATTGTTTATGTCGGAATCTGGCATATATATTCCAAAGAATACTCCAGCTACAGCAACTAAACAAGCAAGAACTATTAATAATTTCTTTTTCATAAAAACACTCCTTTTATTTTACATATTTTTGCCAGCCATCATGTATATACGAATTTCCTTTTAAATCAAGTGTATAATGGTCGTACACTTCGCTAGCTCGTTTCTTTTGTATATCATCCTTTGGAATACTATTCTTAGAATCTTCTATAAATTCAACTAAGAAATTCATGCATTGGTTCTTGTCTAATCTTTTTATATCATTATTTACATTGTCTAGCTTTTCGTTTATAGGTTCTAGTGCTTCCTTAAACTTTCTATCCATTGCATTATCAACAGGTTTTTTCGCTTTTTCTATAAAAGTAAAAATTGTTAAAAGTGCATTTAAAAAAGTTGCTACTGATATGATAATAATTGATATTTGCTCCAATTCTTTCCCCTCCTCTCTTGTGCATTTATATAAAAAAATAACGCTTTAAAATGCGTTTATTCTAATATATTTTTATTTACTTTGTGGTTTTTGTGGAAATTCTACATCATATGGAAACCCTTTTTGTTCAGTTATATCTCTTAATTTTTGCCTATATTTAGCCCAATCTCCTTCTTTCATTTTCCTTAATACATTAAAGAAATCTTTTACTATGCTTAGTAATATAGTAGCTGTAATTTCTTTTGGTATTTGAAAACTTAATCTGTCAATCGACATGTATTTATCTGATTCTAGTAATAGCTTATCCCTTTTTGCTCTTACTTCTTCTGCTGCCTTGTTATATGACATTTCCTTAGCTTCTTGTAGATATTTTTCAAAATTAGATTCTATTTGTTCTGCAAAGTTTTCTCTATAAGCTTTTTCTAACGTATAAACATCATAACTATATACTATTTCTTCATCCCTTTGGATTTCTTGAATATTATCAAAAAAAACAACGATTATTTTATCGTTGCCTCTTATATTTATATCAAATTTATTTACTGGCTTTATATTGCTTTCTGCTTTCATTTCTTATTACCTCCTTGCACATATCTATATTTATATATGGATAAAAATATTTTTTCTTTATTTTATATGAATTTGTATGTTTTAGAATTCCGTTATATGAAATTACTGCCGCTGCGTCATTATATGTTAGCTTTTTCTTTTTTGAAATCCTTTTAATTCTTCTTTTACATCTTAAAAAAGTAGTATCTCTTAAAGTAGTATATCCTCTTGAAAACCTTTTCCCTATAAAATCTATTGGAGCCGAATCTGTTTTAGAAACTTGCCAATTTTCTTTAATTGTTAATTTTTCATCTTTTAGATAGTTCCTTATTTCTTCCAACATTTTATGTAACTTTTTCTTATTAGGACCAAAAATAATTATATCATCCATATACCTAATATAATATTTTGCTCCTAATCTTTCTTTTACAAAATGATCAAATTCTTGCAAATAAAAATTCGCAAAATGCTGCGATGTATAATTACCGTATAGGAATACCTATATCCCCAAATGAATCTACTATTATATCCATTAAATCTAAAACTTTTCTATCTTTAATAATCCTTCTAAATTTTCTTTTTAAGATTTCCTTATCTATAGATGGATAAAATTTTTTTATATCTGCTTTTATATAATATTTTGTATTTTTTCTATCTTTTAGAAGTATCTTTTTCACATATTTAACAGCGTGTATCTCTCCCTTACCTTTAACAGATGCACAACAGTACTCATACATTCCTTTCATAAAAAGATATTCTATTTGTTGCATTAATGCCCAATGTATTACTTGATCTGGATAAAAACTAGGCTTATATATAATTCTTTCTTTTTGTCTTGCTCCATCGTAGATTTTTCTTTTTATATAATTATTTGGAATATATCCATTTATAAGTTTTTGCTGTATATCATTAGTATAATATACAATATTATTCAATACTTTCTTTACTTCCGTTCTATCTCGTTTTCCTTTTGAAGCATTATAAATTGCTGATTGAATATTATTTTTATCTATAACTTTGTTCCATATATTCCCTACTCTTTTCATTAATTCATCCTTTGTAATCTGGTTTTCTTATTTTTGTCTATAGGTTTTTCATTTAAGAGAAATTACTAGACCTATCCAGTTTTCGACTTAATTTTTGCCAAGGGGCATGGAAAGAGGTATGCAATAATAATTTTAATAATATTTCCAAAAATAATAACGCGGGCACCGCAATTCCAATTCGAATTAGAAGAAGCGTTGTTCAAATTCCAATAGAAAAGACCACAATTAGCACCGTTGTTCGGATTACCGCCAACACGGGCTACCCTCAAAAACAACGAACCAGAAACAGCCTGCTGCACACCTAATCCCTTTTTATATAATTTTATACATAATTTAAAAATAAAAAAACTATTCTGCATTTACCTTATTTTTACTATAGTTATTCTTGGAGGCTGGTCGCCTCCAAACCTCCACTATAACTGGTAAAAAAGAACGCGGGCACCGCAACGCCAACCCGAATAAGAAGAAGCGTTGCTCAAAACCCAATAGAAAAGACCACAACTAGCACCGTGGGACGGATTACCGCCAACACGGGCTACCCTGTTTCCTGTTGCAGAACACCAATAATAATCTGGAATATATGTGCCACTTCCTCCTCCAACTTCTGTTGGTAACATTAAGAAAGGATAATTAGGATCAAAACCTAACTTCTTAATATATCCTTCTTTTGTTGAATTAACATAGCCTAATTGCTTATAATCTCCATCGAATACATCAGAAGTATATTTAGTTGGATCCATACATAAAAACGCTATACAATCTTTTATATTAATACTATCAACAAAATCAAATATACTATTTTTCTCATATCCTCTATAACAAACAGCATGTTTCCCATCATTAGCAGTACATCCAGACTTCATGCCTAACGAATCACATCCGCCAGTAAGTTGTGCAGATGACCAAATAACACTTGAAGTAGTTATATTTACTGCATTTCCCGAAAATGTAATTGCTTTTCCTGTTATAGTTCCATTTGAAAAATCTTCTATAGATGTAACTTTTCTACTTTCAGCAACTCCAAAATTTCCCGCAGTATTATTTCCTATAGAAATTATTTGACCAACTACAAAATAATTTGCAACTGTACTACTTACTACAATCCTATTAGTTGAGTTTTCCTCTATTAAGGCTTTATCTGCATCACTATATCTAAAAGAACTATGTCCTTGACCAAGGGTATTCTGAGAATGTGTATCGGCATACTCTACTAAATACATTAATAGTAAAATACAATATCTCCAATCCATTAAGCAAGCATTGTTACCATATTCTGTATTTACTAAGTTTCTATATTGAACTATATTTTTATTATAAGCAGGTATAGCACCACTTCTTGTTTGTAATTTTCCATCTGTTCCAAAACTTAACGGATATCTTCCTAATGAAAAAGCATCATAAGTATTAAAACCGCTTCTTTTAACAGAAGATTTTAAAATATCAACATATTTTCCTTCTGGATCTGTTTCAAATCTCCAATATGACTCTGGATAATCTGTCATTACTTCTCCCTCTATACTATCGTAATCAGAATCTCCTATAGTCGCTAAAATTTGTTTTGTTGTTTTATCTCTTTTTCTAGTAATAATTTGCCTATATCCGTCGACATTGTCAAAATCGTTTTCGACTTCTGAGCCATTATGTGTTGCATTAGCTATCATTCCTACAGAATCGTATAATCTTTCCATCTTAGTTGGACTTTGCCCAAAATAGTATCTTACTCCATCTATTCTGCCTCTTGTATTATCAATGCTATCTAATCTTTCTTTCAAATTAGGATATGTTATACCATCTGCATTTGTTCTTGCTGCTGCTAATTCTAAACTTGCGTCTGTATTGACTTGTTCCTGATATGCTTTTTGTATTTGTTCAAATGATTTTTCAATTTTATTTTTGGATGCTGTTGTTTCTTTAGTTGCATTATTAGCATTTTGTGTTGCTATATCTGCTTTATTGGTTGCTTGTACTGTTTCCTTATTTAGTACATTAACTTGCGAAATTAAACCACTAAGTAAATTGACATCATCTTCTACTATTGGTGTTTCTCCTGTTAATGATTCCTTAACTAAAATTTTATTTTGAAATTGTGTAGGAGTTAATATTTTGTTATCCGCTCCTACTAATGATACTGTCATTTTTAATGTTCCTGCTACTGCAATGCTATTTGTAATAGTTAATTCTGCTCTTTTATTCTCAACACATAATATATATTCTTTTACAAATCCAGTATTATGTTTTATTCTTGCTAGTATATTTGTATTGTTTTCTATTTCTTCTTCAAAGTTAAATTTGAATTTTGTAGATTTATTATCGTTTTCTACTATTGTAATTATTTCTGTGCTTCCATCCGTTCTTTCAAATTTATCTTCTTTAAAGTTTATATTAAATTCAAATTCTCTAATTATTTCTGACATTAGTTTTCCTCCCAACTAATTTATTTTTTTACCATTTACATATAAATCTCCGGTAATTTGTAAGGCTCCTCCTAATTTTTCATCATACATATTTAAAATAGCAATACCATTTGCAGTAATTGCTATTCCCGGAGTTCCTGTACCAATTAATGTATTAATAGTATAAGATGATAATTTATCACTTATAATAATCTGTAAATCGTATGAAGATTTTATGTCAAAACCTTCCGCTCCTAGATCCCCTTTTATTTCCACAGTTTTATTAAATGTTTGACCGCTTATTACTGGCGTTATATCTGTTTTTCCTGTTATCCATGTACTGTCAGTTGTCTTTTTATATTTATATTTACAACTAACAATTTCATTTTGTATTGTTCCAAAATTATTATTCCATATTGAGCCACTAAAACTAAGTATAACTCTTGAACCTATGCCGTTATCTTCTCTTTCTGCTACAGCTGTTTTTATAGCAATATCACTATATGTTTTATATGTACTTGGCGAAATTGTTTTTAATGTACTATTTCCTCTTGAATCAATAGCATACATATTAAAAACATTGTTATTTGCATTTGCTATTGTTATTCCAACTTCTGTATTTGACGAATAATTAGCCTCTTTTTGACTTTCTCCTATAACTAATCTATACTTAGATATTGTAGCACTATTTTTTGCTATTGCTTTATTTGCTACACTTATAATTCCTTTTACACTCGAATAACCTTTTATTATAATCTGGTTATTTCCTGTTAAAGCTATAGTTTTACTGTTTGTATCTGCATAAGTAAAATTAGAGAATGTAGGATTACTATTTGTAACACTAAATGTACATTCTTTATAATTTGTATAAGATTTACCATTTGCAGTAGTTGTTATAACATATCGTAATTTTATACTGCTAGAATTAGGTATTAACTTATATATTTCACTTGCTGTAGGCGTAACAGATTTTGAAGTACCTGTAACAGTTCCTACATTGTACACTAGGGTTCTCCCATCTGTTTTATATAACGCTAAAGTTGTTGTTGCTCCCGATGGGTTAGTCCATTTTATTGTATGAGCACTACCTATATTGACATCTGGCGTTTCTGTTAATTTTGCTATATCATAAGTTGATACTGTTTTTACTGATGAATAACCTCTGTATGTTCCATTACTTGCATTTGCTCTTGCATAATAGGTTTTGTTAGGCTCTAATCCTGTAAATGTACCACTTGTTCCAGTTATTGTTCCAACTTTGTTTTTACACCCACTATCAGTAAATAAATCTATATATCTATCTACAATACTTGCATTACCATTATTAGTAACAGACATAGATGCAGCAATAGTATTTAATCCTCTTGTTACGGAACAAGTTACAGTTGGAGTAACAACATTATTATCTAATGTCCATGAACTAGAACCACTTGATGTATAGGAACCACTATAAGGATGAGCTGTTATATCAGCACTAAAAGATGAACCACCGCTTAAAGTAAATTGACCAGATACTATACATGAACCATTATAAAAAGTATCGCTAGACGAAAAGCCATGTCCTGCTATACTACCACTAAAACCATGGTTTCCAACCCATCTATCACTACCACCAGTTTCACATCTTGAATAAACCTCATATTTTATTGTCGCAGTATTTCCATTCCAACTATGAACCCACCATGATAAATCCCAATACCAAACTCTAGATGTAGCAGCAATATGGTTTGTTGAAAATGAACCACTTGTAGCCATTTTTCCACCTCCTACAATAAACTACTTAGCCATACTTGATTACCTACTTTTTGCACTAATAATCCTGATATTTGTGCTTTTCCTTTAACAACTAAATCTTCTGTTTCTGTTCCTGTATCTGTAAATTCTGCAACTGTTTCTTCACTTACAACATTTTCTATTCTTACGCCATCCGCTCCAGCAAGTAATTTAGTATTTTTAGTATTTGATGTTATTTCTAAACCGCTAGAATTAGCTTTTACCGCTCCTGATATAATTTCATTAGCATTAGGCGACCACGGTTGTTTTTGATTTCCATTATTAAGTAACAAATCGATAATGTAACATGAATTATTTGTATCACTTATCATTTCAAAAGTAATATTATTATCCACAACATCTAGTGTTACTTCAAAATCTGTATAATCTAATTCTGATAATACATATTCTGTACCATTAATCTTTACCTTACATTCTGCTAAATTAATTAATTTTTTATATGTAAACGATATTGTGAATGTACCATTCTTAACAAATACTATTTGTTTAGCAGTCGCTTTTTGCAGGTTAAAACAATTTCCGCTAGGGGAATTAGAATGTCTTAAAATATCTGTACTATTAAATGTTCTTACATTTCCTTCCCAGTTATCTGATTCAAAATCTCCTATACTATTTAAGAATAAATTGTTTCCGCCAATTTGTTTAAATTCAGCTGCCACATTATCCGCATTTGTTTTTACTTGTGCTGCTAATTCAGTAATTCCATTTTCTAAATTAGTTTGTTGTGATACTAGCATATCTATATTTTCTTGATTTAGTCCTATTTGTACGCTATATCCATTTAATAAATTTGATAATCCCTCTATTCTTGAAACCGACATTGTACCTGTTCTTATAAAATCAGCAACAATATTTCCATCTTGTGTCATTGCTAATTCGTATGGTCCGTTTATTCCTGTCTTTGAATATCCTAAGCCGTTTAAATTCCAACGCCATACTTTTTGAGCAGTATTAGGATTATCCGTATCCATAATAAATAATTCGCCTTGTGTTTTATAGACATATCCGCCTAAAGCTGTTGTAATTTGTGAAGTGGCATTGTCCTTTGCTATTGCTAATAAATTAGGTAGTGTTATTTCTTGTAATTTTGTTTCATTTCTAACACTTTGTGTAGCATAATTTGTTTTTACACATCCCAATTCATATTTTGTAAACTTTTTGGTTAAAGCATTATAAGTAGTTTTTACTATTCTTTGTTCTATATCTATATTTATTTTTTCTACAAATACATTTATAGAATCTCCTATATATAAATCTTCTAAATTTTTATAATTTTTATATTCTTGTGTATCAGATAATTTTACAAAATCTATTGTTGTAGATAAAGTAGGCTTATCTATTCCTGCTTCTATATCTTTTTGTACTAATCTTCTTAATTCTTCTCTTGCTTCTGCTATTGTGTCAAAACCTTCCTCATCTTCTGTTGTTTTTACTTTTACATCGCTATATTCTAAAATTTTTATTATAGGATGTGCATATTGATTAATTAATGGACTATCTATATACTTTTCTGGTAACATTAAAGCATCATACCCCATAGGCATTAATCTAGTTCCAACAGTGGTAAAATCTAAATTAAAATTAATTCCTTTTAGATTTTTTCTATATCTAATTGTTTTTATAATATTGCTACTTCGTCTTTTGTTTATAATAGAAATACTGAAATTATTTCTAATAATTTCTCCACCCCATCTATGAACAAAACTATTTTCTTCATTTCCTATTAAAGCCTGTACACCATTTTTTCTAACATACCTTGCAGAAGTAGCCAAATCTATATCACTAAATCCAGTAAAATTATGTTTATATTGCGTTTTACTTAAAATCCAATTAATCGCATTATTTCCATTCAATGATTTAGGGTAAACATCCTCTAATAAATTGTCTGCTAGATCATAAAATATATGAGTAGCATAAATTTTTTTGCTTTTTAAAGTTTCTTCAATATTTTTTATTCTAAAAGCTTGTCTATCTCCATAACCTACATCACTTACTATTATTCTTTCTTGGATTAACTCATTATATAAGCGACTTTCTATTGGATATTCTATTGATATACTAAATTCGCCGTTAATTTCTTCAATTACTTCTGCGGATATACAGTCTTTTAAGATTCCTAAACCATTATTTGATAAAAAATCAATAGAATCTGATTCATGTAATGTTATCATTAATAACACCTCTTTTTCTGCATTTTTCTAGGAATATATTTATATTACCTAGCAAAAAAACAAGCCTTAAATCCAATTCTGGAGGCTCGTTTTTTTCGCTATTTTTCTATAAATACGCCTTTCTATAAATTATTTCCAATTCTGTATAATTTCCTAATATATTTATTCTATTTAATCCGGGAATTAATTTAAAAAAGTTTCCTTTTACTTTATTGTCTGCACTTTCAAAATTCCTGTGTGCTATTAATAATTCACATTCCAATTCTATATATTTATCTACATTTAAAATCATAGTTTCATTATTAATTGTCAAATTAATTTGTTCATCTGCAACTACTTTGATATATGGTAGCATATCAGCAGTTGCATCTGGAATATTAAATATATGTTCTTCGCCTTTTGTATAAACTTTTTTATATTTTTCAATAGAATGTGAAAATGGTTGTAATTCTAATTCTAGTGGAAATTCATGTATAAGATTTACAATGCTTGTATAATCTATTTGATTAATAATATTTGCTTTATAAAATATATCTGGATCATTAGATAATATTAAATCTCCTTCTCCATTTAACCAACTTACAATTTCTTTTATATCGCATTTTTCAACTACAGCACATTGTATTTGAATTACTACTGTTTCATAAGTTCCATCATCTTGGTGTAATACTCCATTTTTCCCCGGAATTGTAATTTTTTCAATTCTTTTTGCCGGTTTTGAAATAGGAGGCATTTTAGTTATTATTATTCCTTTATCTTTGGAGTTTTCCCCATTAAAAATAAAATAGTTCATTTTAGCCCCCCTTCGCCATTGCATATTTTTGTTTATAAAATTCTAGTTCTTCTGCAATTCCTTCTATATCTTGATTTCTATTATTGTAAAAATTCTCGATTTTTAATGTTGTTCCATTATCATTATTTATTACTGTAGGGTTACCATTTTTTTGTTTTCCATATTCTTGGTTTTCTTTTGCAGTTAATACTCTTTCTCCCTTATGTAATAATGCTAAATAATCATCGTATGGAACATTCGCCATACCTACTTTTAATTTTGGTATATTTAATTCTTTTAATTTTCCAATATTAACACCTGGTATATTATTAATTAGTCCGATAGCACTATTGATAGCCCTAATAAATTTATTAATCGTATTTTCTGCAAAACTAATTATTGAATTTACAACAGTTTTAAAAGCATTTCCTATACCATTTCCTATTGCTGTACCTATATTGGTAAACATATTTTTAATCGTATTCCATATATTTTGGAAGAATGAGCCTACATTACTAAATATATTTTTAATTCCATTCCATGCAGCTTGAAAACTGTTTTTAAAGAAACTTGCAACGCTTGAAAATATATTTTTAATATTGTTCCATACATTTTGGAAGTAATCTTTCCAAACGCCAACAACACCTTTTATTGCTTCCCATGCACCGCTAAAATCTCCATGTAGTACAGATGTTACTGCACTAAATATTAATTTTATAGAATCAAATATAGCTGTGAAATATCCTACAACCGTATTCCATACATTTTGTATAACATCCCACGCAGTTTTGAAAAATCCTCCTATTACTTCTGCAACAACACTAAATACAATTTTTATATTTTCCCATATAGTGCTAAAGTATTCTACCACAACATTCCATACAGCTTGTATAACTTCCCATGCTACCCTAAAGTATGTTCCTAATACTTCGGAAACAACGGAAAATATTACTTTTATATTTTCCCAAACTTGTGCAAAATATGGTTGTACCATATCCCATATAGTTTTTATAAATTCCCATATAGCACTAAATGCCCCCATTATTGCTTCTATTAATGGTTGTACACTTGCTTTTATTCCTTCCCATAAAGCTACAAAATATGGTTGTACTATATCCCATACAGCTTTTATATTATTCCAAACTGTTATTACGGCATTTTTTATACCTTCAAATAAACCCATTACTAGATTTCTAAACCATTCGCACTTAGTCCATAATAATACTACGGCTGCTATTATCGCTGTTATTACTAGAATAACGGGGTTAGCTGCTATAAATGTAAATAAACCACTTAGTGCAGTTTTTATTGTTCCAAACATAGAAACAAGTTTAGGTCCAAATGTCATAATTGTACCAACGGATGATATAACTTTACCTATTATTATAAGTACCGGTCCTAGTGCAGCAACTAAAGCTAACAAAACTACTACTACCTTTTGTACTGCCGGATTCAAATTAGATAACCAATTTACAAATCCTTTTAAACCATCTACTATTTTTTGAATTATTGGTAATAAAATTTCGCCCAATTTGCTACATAATTCTGCTACTGTATTTTTTAATTGTTGCATTTTAGCTGCTGTAGTTTCATATCTTTTTGAAGATTCATTAGTCAACGCCACATTTTCATCCCATGCAGCATTACTTATATTAACCATATCTGCCATTAATTCAGAAGCATTAGATAACCTCTTCATTGTATCTGTTTGTCTAAGTGATGTTACTCCTAAATCTTCTAATATTACATTTAGGTTTTCGCCACCGGCTTTAGCATCTCCCATACCTGCTACTACTTTTTGAATGGAAGACATTGCATCATTTTCCCATAAATTTTTAAAGTCTTTTACAGAAATTCCTGCTACATTAGCCCATGTCTTTAAATTATTTGTGTTTAAAGCTACATCCTTATCTATTTGTGTCATCACAGCAGAAATTGCAGAGCCTCCGCCTTCCGCTTCTAATCCAACACTAGAAAGGGTAGTCGCTAATGCTAAAACTTGCTGTTCTGTTAATCCTATTTGACTTCCAGATGATGCAATTCTAGTAGACATATTTAATATGTCTGCTTCGGTTGTTGCTGCGTTATTACCTAATGCAACTAATGATGCACCGAATCTATCTACGGTATTTATATCAGAGCCCATTACATTATATAATTGTGCTATTGCTGTTGCTGCTTCATCTGCTGCTAAATTAGTAGAATCTCCTAACCTTACCATTGTTTCAGTAAAGTTTAAAATGTTAGGAGTTTTTACTCCTAATTGTCCTGCTGCTTCTGCTACTGCTGCAATATCTGTTGCACTACTTGCAGTTGCTTCCGATAATTTGAATAAACCTTGTCTAATATTTTCTAATTCTTCTTCGGTTCCATCTACTGTTTTTGTTACTCCAGTAAATGCTGTTTCAAAATCAATAGCACTTTTGGTAACTCCTACTAATGTAGCACTTGCAGCTGCACTAACAGGTATAAGTTTTTTTCCTACATCTGTTATATTAGAACCTACATTTTGTAATTTTTCTCCGACTGCTGCAATTTGTTGTGCTCCAACAGAGCCAAAAGACTTAGCTTGTTTTTCTAAGCTTTTTAATTTGCTTTCTGTTGCTACGATTTCTCTTTGAAAATCTCTATATTGTTCGGCTGTAATTTCGCCTTTTTCAAATTGTTCTTGTACTTGTGCTTGTGTGGATTTTAATACATTTAGTTTCTCCCTACATTCTGCTATACTTTGATTTAAAATATCTTGTTTCTGTGTTAAAAGCGTAACATTTGTAGGATCCATCTTTAATAATGTATTTACGCCTTTTAATTCTGACTGTAAACTTTTTGCTTTTTCATTAACACTTTGTAGGGCATTCCCTAATTTTGTAGTATCTCCTCCAATTTCTACTGTAATACCTTGAATCTTACTTGCCATATTAAAGCCCCCTACTTTTTCTAAAGAAAAAGTAAAAAAGCAAGCCTTATTAAGCTTGATTCTTAAATTTTTCCCTTAGTTTTTTTCTATCTGGAGCTGTTTGTTCAAGTCTATTAGCATTTCTTAAATATTCTCTACCTTCTTCTGTTTGCGAACAATTATAAATAAATGCTTCTCTTAGGAAAAATAAATATTCTATTAATCCTAATTCGTCCACTTCTAGAAGTGGCATTTTTAAGTATTCCGCAACAGTCTTTTCCCCTATACTTTCTACAATATAACCTGTGTCCATATTATCGTCATCATTTGAAGGATAATATGGACGTTTTAGTTTTTTTGGTTTTGAATACTATTTATCCAATTAAAATAATTGTCTAAAAAGTCAACAATTTCTAGAATATCGTATTCATCCTCGACTTTTTCGGCAGTTATTTTGTAATTTTGTCTATTTTTGTTAAATGCTAAGGCTACCGCTTCTGTTAATTTTGATATATCCTCTTCTGTCAAATCGTTATTGTCTTTTATTTCACTTAAACTTGCTATCTTTTTTAATATTTTCATTTTAGGCGGTTCAATATCTATTACCCTACCATTTTTCAATTTCATATTAAAATATCTTGTTTTGTATTTCGTCATATCATACATGTTTTATTCCTCCTTTTATTCTAAAAAAAATGCACTAGAATTTTACTTCTAGTGTATTTTTAATTTAGGCATTTTCCGCTATTTCTTCTTTATATATAATTAATGTTCCGTCATCATCTGATGGGACAGCTTCAAATTCAGCATCAATAACAGTTTCTTTGTCTTTTGCAAATGCTAATGTAAATCCTGCTGTATTTTTACCAACTATCGTAACTCTTACATCTCCATCAACTTTATCATTATGTACAAAATGAATAATGTAATTTTTATTATCATTATTGCTTATACCACCAATTTTTACTGTTCTTATTCCGTTTGTTTCTGTTACTCTACCTGTTGCACATAACTGTTGCAATGTTTTTCCATTCCATGTCATGATTCCAGATTTTAATTTAACTTCCTCTTTTGTTATAATAGTTTTCTTTACTTTCCCTAAGTCATCTTCTGCTGTGTAAAATTCTGGACTATATTCTAATTCTGCTCCACCTTGTATATATCCTGCTAAGTTTTCTTCTTTTTCTATTTCTGCATCTGCTGGCATTGTCCCTGCATATTCTTTAATATATAATAGTCCACTACCTAAAGTAATTGTTTTTTTGGTTCTTTTATCTCCCATAATTAATACTCATCCTTTCTTATTTTTTCTAAAATTGGCTCTAAAACCCAAAATGTACCATATAAACTTTCAGCACTTAGCCATTCTGTTTGGCTTTCAAATTCAATTCCACTAAAATATTTATTAAGAAAATCATTTACTTTTTGCTTATCCTTTAAATCTTCTTCATTATCTGTTTCACTATATCTTTCTATTGTGATATTATTCTCAATAATGTTATTCAAAAGGTCAGCACCTCTATAATTTTTTCTATTTTGATATAAAAAATATGGCAATTTAGGTGGTTTTAAATATCTTAATTCTTTAATTTTAAAACCGGTTTCTTTTTCAAAATCATTTTCAATTTGCATTTTCTATTATCTCCTTTACACCTTTTACAAATTTCTTTTTTGCCTCTATTACATTTCTACTTAAATAATCATTACTTTTTGTTTTGCCTACTTCCTTTGGTATTTTATTACCCGGACCAGTACCAACAACAAGCCTATGTCCTTTACTAATTAAATGTGTTAATCTATATTCTGGATCCTTAACATACCATGTATAAACTGCACTTGTAGAAGTTTCTTTTGTTTTCTTATATGTAATATGTTTCTTATATTCTCTAGTTTTAGTAGGAGCATCCTTTTTTGTATTTTTAGTTAATTCTACAGCAGTATCTTTAGCTAGTCCTTTTACTTTGTTTGTTATTGTAGCAGCATTCTTATTTAAGATTTCTTGTAATTTTGGAGATAATTGTGTAATTTTTATATTATTATTTATCCCCATTGTTTGCCTCCTTATATTGTTACACAATTTGCAACTAAAGTTATATTTATATGTCTTTCTTGTTTGTCATCGGCATTAATAATATTAAATACATTATTTTTATAAATAATTCTGTATCCTGTTGTATCAAAAACAATATTTGATAGCTTTTCAATATACCTTACTTTAAAATTAAATGTATTTTCTGTAATATTTGTTTTTGCATTAAAATATTCTTTTCCACTTGATTTATTAACTTCTGCAAAACCAGAATAATAATTTTTCCATTCTTCTGTTTCTGCATTAAGTTTCTGTATTATTATTGGTTTGTTCATTGCCATTATTTCTCATCTCCGTTTTTAATTGCCATTCAAGATCATTTAATAATTTTCTTGTTGTATTAGAAATATTTTTAGAATCTAAATCTCTGTATTCGTACAAATCAGAAATGACTAAAAGGGCTATTTGTTTAGCCCTTTCATCTTCTCTAGGATAATGTTTACCTATGGCACCTTGTAAATACATATCAGAAAATTTTATTAATCTAATAATATTTCTTTTTACTACATGGCTTTCTTCCGCTTCGACTTCTACAACATCAAAGCCTAATTGGTCGCATACTTCTTCTATTGAAACTGGAGTGTATTTTTGTTTACTATTATCTGCCATAAGTTAATCCTCCTTTACTTAGGCTGTTTCTTCTACAGTTATATAGCAATTAACAAATGCTTTTTCATCTTTTACTTGTACATTTTCTCTTTCGATTCCTCTAAATAATGTACAATCATCTTCAAAAGCATTTATTGCATCTTCTCCAGTTCCAACAACTGCTGTATTTGATGTCATAATGTTTGTTTTCTTTCTATCAAATAATTTTATTCCTTCTTTTAAATCTCCAATTACAAATGGTACATTATTTCCATCTGATGGCATATCATCATTAGGTAATACTTTAATAGGAACTATTGTTGCCCCTGCTCTTAATTGCATATTAGCAGAATTTGTTGGATCTGGATTTAACAATGGTCTACCGTTCTTATCTTCTAATTGGTCTAAGTAATCTAGTCCATCATCATTAGTAATAATAGTAGAAGTAGCTTTAAAAGCTTGTCCTAATTCTTTATTTAAAACAGTTTTTATTCCTTTTATTCCACCTGCAATAGCTTTTTTAGTTTTAGTTGCAATAGCTGCTAATATCAAATTATTTCTTGTAACTCTTGATTCATCAGCTAACCATTGTAATATTGTATTTACTAAGTTTTCGTCTGAATCTTCTAATAATTCATTTGTAATAGGTAAATATCCTGCATATTTTTCAATAGTATATTTGATTCTTGAAAATGCTGGTCCATCTACTTTTGAAATTTTAGATTTTTCCCCTACTTTAGTGAATCCTCTCTTTTGTGCTCTTGTTTTATATGTTCTTTGTCCTGACATTGTAGAAACAGCTTCAACATCTACTAATTGCTCTAATGCAAATTTAGCTTCCCTTAATTCTTCTATTCTTGTTTGTATATCTTCTGGTACTGTATATCCTCCTTCTGTTCCTGTTCCTTCATTCATGGTTTTTGCAACTGCTCTGATTGCATCTGCTACAGCTTTAATTGAACTTTTTTCTTCTTTTTTTGCTTTTTCTTTTTCTATTTCTTCCTCTGATGGTGTATTATCATCTTTTTCTGCTTCATACATTCTCGCTTCCAAATCATATTCTTTTTGTAATGCGTCTGCTTCATCCATTAATGCTGTTGCTTTTTCTAAATCTTTGTTTTCTCCTTCCTCCATAAATCCTTTAGCCATCATTCTTTTTTGTGTAATTTTGTTTAATAATTCTCTCATTTTTTTATTCATAATTAATTACCTTCCTTTTCTTTTTGATTTTGCGTAAATAAAAAAGAGTCTAGCATTTTCATTCTTAAATCTAACTCTTTGTTTAAATCACTATTATTTTCATTTTTTGCAGTTTTATCTGCTTCGTTTTCTTTTTGTTTTGGTCCTTCTTGCTCTTTTTCTTTTTCTTCACAGTAGTTTTTTGTTGTTCCGTGCTCTAGGTTGTGCCGGAACTGCTACAAATGAAACTTCGTATGCTTCCTTAGCACCATCTAGGGTAAAATAACAAATTTTCTTTCCAGTTGCTGTATCATATTCTCGTCCCCAATAGTGCGGACAATATGTTTTTGTATTGTCAGTTCCACAGATAGAACAAAAAGCATGTTTTGGTTTACAACCTGTAGAAACTTCCTTTTTTATTCCCGCTTTTATTTCCTGAATTAAATCCGCATTGCTACTTGTTTTTACCATGTAACATTTTGCAATTAATTGTGTATATATCTCGCCTGCTCCAGTTAATTTCGCTGTATCATCTTGCACAAGTTCTGTTTCATATACTCTTGCAATTTGATTGTCGGCTGTTCTTCTATGATCTTTTATCATAGTTTTACCTATATACAACTTTTTTAAATCCTTTAGTGCATTCAAATTAAAAGGTTCGAAATTTCTGTCATCTAATTCATTGTCTCCCATAATAACCTTGAATGTAAAAACTTCTTCGGCTTTTAGTGGGCTTAATGTAAATTTATTGATTTTTCTTAAATCTTCTTCCGTAACCTCTTGACTTTCAACACTAGCAGATTTACATACTAAGCCTTTTGCAAAGTTTTCTCCAATGCTTCTTTTATCGTTTTCTGGATCCATTTGTATAGTTTTCCCTCCTCTCCTTCAAAATTATTAATATATTGAGCACCTGTATATTCCACAGGAATGCTTGCACCATTTCCTAAAAGTCTATCCCCACCTTCTTTTGCTTCTAAATCTAAAAATGCTCTTGCTTCATTAGGTGTATAAATAAAATTAGATACACCTTTACTTAGGGTTTCGACTTGTGTTTTTTGATCTGCTCTTAGTATTACTGCTACATTAAATTTAAAATGATAGCCTTCTGATTCTTCTTCATCTGATAACAATTTATAGCTTATTTCTTCTTCATATTGCTTAATAATGTATAACATTGTATCAATATAAAAACTTAATTGTTGTGCTTCTGCACTAGAGTAGCTTGACTTTTCATAATCACCAATTTGATATGGTTTTATTCCAAAAGCACTTGCAATTTGTAATGCAGAATATTTTTTTACTTCTATGAACTGGTTGTCTGCAAGTTTTATATTTAGTGGTGTTAGTGTCGCTCCTAGTGGTATCGGTATTATATTTTTAAGTTCTTCATCACTATATTTGCCTGTTGCAAATTTCTCAATACCTTTTGCAAATTCTTTCGCATTTTCATCTGATAGAGAAGATGTATATTGCACAACCGCTTTTGCTGTAAATCCATTATCATACATTTGATTTACTAATTCTTGTGCTTTGTTATTTCCAATAATTGTACTCTTTAATCTTTCTCGTACTGACATTCCTGTAATTCCATCAAAAGTGCTAGATGTTTTAAAATGCAATATTTCTTCTGATCCAAATGTAAATGTACCAGCTGTACAAGAATATCTGTAATATATATCTGGTATATCATTAATCTTTTTAGCATCATCGTACCAAATTTCAACACAATCTGATGGTAATACCCATAAGCTCGTTTCCACCTTATTACTTTTCTTCTTTGTATTTATTAATACATAAGCATTTCCATGATGATTTCTATTGTATTCTACAGTAGACCAGAATGTTGTAGCTGTCATAAATTTATTAGGTCTTTCATTTAATACTCTATACAATGGATGTGTTCTACATACTGTTACACCGTTATTTTCATTGTGTTTTAGTAATTTTAATGGTAACTTTCCTAATGTTTCGCTAAGAACTTTTAAACAAGCAAAATATGTTGCTTCTGATAATTCAGATTTATCTGTATCTTGTAAACCTAAAAAATTTAATAGTGCTACTAGTTGGTCTTTATTTGTTTTTCTAGTTGTCAAAGCTTTTATAGATTTCTTAAAATTTTCTATAATTTTTATTTTCATTTACTCATCTCCGTTCTCTTTCCAATTCATCATTTGCAAATAATTTTCCATTTCCTTATCTACATCTACCGTTTCTTCTTTTCCTAATTTCATATATGCAACATGTGCATCTATACAAGCGTCTGCTGGATCTATTCTTTTGGTTTTTGCTTTTGGTTCTTTGTCTATTTTGATTTCTCCGAAACTATTTTTTACAACCTTCGCATTTGAAAAGCTCCAACTTAATAGTTCGTTTTTCTTGTCATATTCGATTTTTTTAGATTTTAAATTTAATCTCATATCCACAGTTGCATCATTTAGGAATCGTGCAGACTGTGTTACTTGTAATAACGGTACGCCAAATTCTTCTAGGTCGGCTAAAAATCCATCTGCATTATGGGGATCATATCCTATTGCCTTTAAATCTAAATCGTATTCTTGTATTAAATCTTTCAAATGGTTAATTATAAACTTATAATCATTTTTATATTCACTCACGCCACCAGTTACAGTAATTAGTCCTTCACTTTGCCATAAATCGTATGGTGCAATATCTGTGTCTATGTGTTCATCCATTCTGCCTCTCGGCATAAATGAATGAGAATAAATGTAAAATTTTTCTTCTTCAAGTGGAAATTCTAAGGAAATTGTTGTTAAATCTCCACCACTTGATAAATCTATACCTGCAAAACATCGCTTTCCTCGCATATCTTCTAATGTTTTTTCTGTTTCGCATTCTTTCCATTTTTCTATATCTGTAAATTGGTCATCTGCTGTATTTACCCACATATTTAGGGACTTTACCATAAAGTCCCTTTGTTCATTGCCTCCCATATCTTTAGCAGTTTGCATATCTGTAATTAAAGTATTTAAAGTATCTTCATTTGCTGCTAAATATGGATTAGCTTTTATTAAATTTTTTGGATCCCAGATATTATCGCCTTTATCTAATGCGTATATATCCACAAAAAAATCTTCTGCTTTTGCAATACCTCTTAAAATATTGCAACAGTAATTGTCTAATTCGTAACATGGTGTATTAATTTTATCTCCTCTAGTAGTAATTATACTTATTAATGTTTCCGGAAGAGATTTTGTACCATTGTATAATGCTTTATAAATTTGATTAGTTTTGTGTTGGTGGTATTCGTCTATACTTGCATATATAGCCCTAAAACCATCATCAAGTCCACTTTCTTTGCTTAATGCTTCTATTGTACAATGCGTTTCATTGGCTATTATTACAGATTTATAATCTTTTACAGCAAACATTCCGTCTTTTTCGCTTGCTATATCTTCGCCTGCTAGGTCCTCATCACTTTGTATAAACTTTGACATTTCCTCCCATGCAAGCCTTGCTTGTCTTTTTTTCGTTGCAGCTGTAAACAATTTTCCATAGTGATAGCCACTAAATCCCGCTATATATGTACCCCTAATACCGTTCTTAAAAGTTTTACTATTTTGTCTAGCCATGGATTCGTAGGATCTTCTAAATCTTCTTTTTCCTTTTTGATTATACCAACCAAAAAGGCATCCCATATCGAAAATTTGAAAACCCAATAATTTTACTGGCTTCTTTTCAAAACCTTCCCCAATAGTTAAGGTCTCTGCATACTCTAAAATTCTTTCGGATTTAGCAACATCCCAGTAATAAGGAAATTCTGCTGTATTTTGAATTTCTAAATTTTTTAAATGTCTTTCACAGGCTAACCTATGTAATTCTCCTGTAAAGATTTCTCCGGTTTACAACCTTTCGAGCATATTCTGTTACTCTATCTATCATTAAATCACATTAAACTTTGCAAATTTATTTTCTTTTGGTTTTTCTGGTGCTTGCGGAACTTGTAACCTACATCTACTTGTAATTGTAAGTCCCAACTTATCAGCACAAGTATTACATTGTTTAAATGCTCTATCTTGTTGTATTAAATAAGATTCAATATCTAATGACAAAATTCTTTGCATTTCTGCATCCTCTTTGTATTTCTTTGAAGTCTTATTTTTCATTGCCGAATTTAATAATTTAGTAAATTTCAAATAATTATCTTTAGCAATTAAATAGCGGGCTAGACAGTCCTCGTCTAACTCGCTCATTATTCCTATATCCACAAGTTTTGTTGCTATTTCCGTAAACTCATTTTTTTGTTTTTTACTTAAATAGCTTGGTGCCTTTACATTTTTATAATCGTCAATATTTATCTCGCTATTTCTTCTTTCTGCTATTTCTTCTTTAGTAAGATGTTTCTTACCTTTTGCTATTATAAGATCTATAGGTTCCCTTTGTTTCCCGTATCCTGCCATAATATCCCCGCCTTTTTATTTTAGTAAAAAAATATGAAGTATCAAACGCATTATGGGGAGTTTTTTCTACAAAGACCTCCCCTGCACCGATACCCCATATAAAATCAATACTTTTTTGCCCACCCCCTCGGGTGTTAGTCCCTCCTATAAAGAAAAATTTTTAATTATTTTTCTTCACTTTTTTTAGTATTTTTTGTACTTGTTTTTGAGTTGCTTTTAGTTTTCTCTTTTTCTTCTTTTTCTTCGTCAGATTCAACTACTGGCTCAACTTCTTTTTTATCTTCTTCTTTGCTTTCTTCTTCGCTAACCTCATCTATTTCTTCGTTGCTTTCTTCTTCTTTTTCTTCGCTAGGTTCTATTACTTCTTCCTCTTCTTCTTTCTTCTCTTCGTTGTTATCTTCTACTATGTCAACTCTATCAACTACTGTTGCTCCTTCTGGTATATCATCTACAGGTGTTATATCCCCTACTTGTCCCTCTGGTATTTCTTCAACAGCTATGTATAACTTTCTTTCATTTACTAAATAATCTTTTCTTTCTTCTGTTAGTTCTATGTTATCCTTTTTATATTCGTTCTCTAATACTGCTCCCTTTTCTATATATCTATCTAATACTACATCTTTATAACCTCTATCAGCTATATATTTCATTTTAAATCATCCTTTCTTTATATATATTTAATCAATTATTAATTTATAGTGTTACTTCAAAGTCTATTGCATAAACACTTACTATTCTTACTGCATTATTTCTATTATGCTCTAGCTTATCATTATAAGTATTCAAATAATAGTCTAGCTTATTATCTATGCTAGAATGCTTATTTATTATGTATTCTGTGTCATTTTGTCCGTGGTATTGTTACTTCCACACAAACACATTGATTATTTGTTTTTGCTTCTTCAAATGTTTTAATTAAGTGTTCCTTGGTAAGTTTATCTACCTCTTTTACTTCCTGCATATTTATTCCCCCTTTCTTTTCTTTGGAAACGATTATGCCTTTTATCATGGTGGAAATGACATAACGCTCTTAAATTATAATAATCTAGCCTTCGTTCCCATCCTTCTGGTGTTTCTATAGGTACCAAATGGTGTACTTCTTCTGCTAGTTGTATTATATAACTATTATCTTTGTTGTTTTCTTCTATGCAGTCCTCACATTTATAGGCATATTTAATATTTCCATATTTTATTTTTAAATCTTGTAAATATCTTTCCTTTAATTGTCGCCATTCTTTGCTTTTACGAAATTTTACTAATTTTGGATCTCTTGATTTATTGTATTTTTTATCATACAATTTTTGTCTTTCTTCTTGCTGCTTTTCTACTATTTCTTTGCACCTAGGGCAATATCTATTAGGATATTCTACAATTTGCCCACATTTTGCACACATTTTTATAATCATTTTTTATATTCCCTTATTTTCAATTCTTCTATGTATTTTTTTAAATTATTGTGATTACTAGCCTTGTTTTTTTGGTAATCCTCACATTTTATTATTGTTATATTTCCGCTTCTGCATTTTTACAATGTTTCCACTACATTTTTTATTAATACATGAAAAACATATTTTACTTTTGTATTCTTCTTCCATAATCTACCTCATATATAAAATAATTAATTCGTGAAGAAACAACCTTGTTTTTTATCTATATTTACAGGAGGTTATGATAAAAATATTTTTATTTTAGGAGTTTATGGTATTACATTTTAAAAAACTTCACTAAATTAATTAAAACGCTAAAAAAGTGCTCTTTTTTCAAAAAGCACTTTTCAGCTACTAAAATAAAAGGGGAATATCCTTTTAGTAGAGTTATTTAAGTATGCCTACTTAAACTTTCTCCGAGTATAATTATATAATGAAGTAATATATATTTTCTACCAAATTTCCGACCAATTTTTAACCAATTTTTGATTTTTTATATATTTATTACTTCTAACATAATTTCTAGTGCTTTATCTCTAATATTTTTTAGTTGATTTACTGTTCTAGGCTCATTATAAACTTGTACATAAGTTGTTGCTACATAATTCCATTTAGGTTCGTACATATAGTAAGTTTTTATTATTAATTTTTGCTCATTATTCAAAGCTTTTAACATTCTATCTACTTTTCCTACTAAATCCCTTAATGGTTCTGCTTTTTCATTATATGTATAGTTTTCATTCATGAGTTTTATTTTATCTGCTTTATTTATGTATGTTAATTTTCCCTTATAAGTTAATGCAATATCTTCCGTTGGTCTATTTATTTTATTTGTTTTTCCTCTTGGCATATCTGATATAGTAGGCGAATTAAGGCTCATTTCTTCTATTACCTCTTCTTCGCTTTCTTGCATCTTCTTTCCATTAAATTTTAATAAAACTTCATTTTTAGCAATTTTATTTTCTAATTCCTCTAATTGAGATTTACTTTTTAAATATCCTTTTAGCATTGATTCTATTTCGCATTTTTCATACATAATTGCACTCCTTTCATTCTTTAGTATTTTTTAGTATTTGATAATACCTTGCGTATGTATATGGTTCTTTATTATTTTTTACAATTTCATTAATTGCATTTCTCTGTATTCCCTCACTTTGTAATAATTTCATAAATTTTTTCTTTGTTATTTTTTTATTTAAAATAGTATTAAAATTCTTAAATACAGAATTAAAAGCATCACACATTTTTTTGCATAATTCACATATTACATCTACCATAACCTTTACAGTTTCTTCTAATTTTTTAAATGCTTTTTCTATTTCGATATATTCCGCTTCTTTTATCTTTATTTTTTTATTATCTGCATCGCATATAATTTCAGTAACATAACCTGTTTTTATTAAATTTTGTGCGTTTTCAATAGTTACTTTTTCATAATCTATTTCTTTCATTTTTCCTCTTTTCCACTTCTTATGATTTTTTCATTATTGTATAAACAGTATCTGCTGCAAATCCTTCTTCTTCCATATTTTTAGTTTTAGTTTCAATTATAAACATAGGTTGTATAAATATTTCGCATTTTTCATTTACCCATAATTCATAATTTATTAATTTTTCTCCTTGTCTTATTAAATGTGTTAATTCATTGTTTAGTTTTTCATTTATATTTATTCTTTCTTCGTTTACTCCTTTTAAGTAATTAACTTCTTTTTGGTTCTCATCTTTTAAAATACTAATTGCTCTACCTTGATAAGAATTATAGATTTCTTTATTGCTATATCCAGATTTTTTTGTATTTAAGTCATTTAGCATTAATTCTATTATTTTATCTTTTTTTCTCATTTCTATTTTTTGTGTAGTCATTACTATTTCAGCTGTTTTTTCAACTTCTTGTAGTTCTAAAAACTTTTTCTGTAAAAAATCAATGTCCCACTTTTTTATTTTCTCTTCTGTAAATGTTTTTATTTTTTCTAAATCTTTCATATTCCGTACCTCTCATATTCTCTTTTACTTTGTAAAAAACATTTTCTTACTTCTTCGTCAAGTCTAATTTCTTTATTATCCTTTTTTATAAAATAGTATAATTTTTGCCCTCTTGGTTTTCTTTTATATACTTGATATTCTATATTGTCTTTTAATCTTATATAATAACCCCAGTCGCCCGGATGCAAATTTGTTAATACATATTCTTCAAGCGTTATTTCTTCATTCATTTTCTTTTGCCTCGACTTTCTTTCTAAAATAATCTATTACTTCTTCTTTATTATCCCAAACAATACCTTCTTCAAATATCTTTTCTGACATTAAATTTATTATTTTATTTTGTTTTACTATTTCTTCTTCCTGTTTTTGATATTCATATAATAATTCTAATGTTACTTCATGCTCCTTTTTTAATTCTCCTCTTTCATAACGAATTGCTTTTTTACAATGTTCTTCTAATCTATTTAAGTTTTCCTCTGTTAATATTTTAAATGGATTTTGCATATAGTTTGCTTGATATATATTAACAAGATTATTTTTAAAAATTTCTTTCCTTGTATCAAGCCAATTCGTAGTATAAAGATTTTCAAGTAAGCTATTATCTTCTTTATAATTATGTATCTCATCAAAAATAATAATTTTTGCGTGTTTTCCATCTTTATATTTTTTTGTTAGGATTTTTCTAATAAATGTTCTAAATTTATGCTTTTTTAGCTTTTTTATTCTGTTTTTATTAGATTCTTTCACAATAATTTTATATACAGCATTAAAATTATGCTTTTTTATTTTTTTGTATATCTTATTAAAGAATTTTCGGTTATTTTTTTCAATTTTATTCATTTGTAGCCCCTTTCATAAAATTATTTTTTAATAATTCTTTAGGTAACATCGAATAATCATACATTAATTTGTTAGCAACATTTAGCATTTCATTTCTTGCTACTACATTTGCTGCATCTATAGGCTTTAAAAATGGAATTTCTATTTTTGCATTTTGCAAATCTATATTATTTATTTGTTTCTGCACTTTTTCTCTTAATTCTAACGGTGGAATCCAATTAAAGCCAAAATAATTAAAGAAAACATCGTTTGTATGTGTAAGCCAAAAATATGTTAGCATTTCTCTGATTTTACTAGGTGTACTATGTGCTAATATGTAATTCCTTTCTTTTTCGGTATAATCTTTTAATTTCTTTATTTCTACTATTAATTCTAATAATTCTTTATGTGAATATAGATTTTTCATACTTGCCATACTTTTTGCAATAGCTTTATTCTTTATTTCTTCCATATCTGGAGAATGTATATTTATTAATTTATAATATAATTCTTCCGCTTCTTCATCGTAAAATTGGTTTACTATTTCTATATTACCCTTGCAATGTCTAGCAACTGTTAATGCACTTATACTTTTTCCATTTGAAATATCTACGCTAATAACTAAATGATCTTCCATATATCATAATTCCTTTCTATATTTTTCAAATCCTCTTAAAATATTATTGCATATTTTTTCTTTCTCTATATACTCTGGTGTTCCCGGTATTCCATCTTTTCCTAACCAATTTCTAGGTTGTTGTTTAAGTGCTTTTTGGTATCTTTCAACTGACTGCTTGTATCTAAGTTCTACTGATATGCTATTAATATTTGCCTTATAAATTGCTTCTATGTCATGGTTAGAAAACCATAATAAATCTCTATATGTCAAAACAGCCATTATTAAATCTTCTTTTTCTACATCTTTATTATTTCTTATGTCATTATAAATTTCATATAATGTTTTATTACTCATTATTAGCCCCCTTGTACCTTTTTCTCATCATCTCTTTATTAAAGCATTTTCCACAAATTCCGTATCCTATTCCAATTTCATTATGTATTTCACAAGATGTATTACTATCCCCTGCTTTAATTTTTCTTCCACAATGAGCACAATTTATTATTTCTTCCATATTGCCTGTATATATCTTGACATTCCATTCACTTGGCACACAATATTTTTCATATTTATGTTTTTCGTAATTCCACTTATTTAATATTATTGATTTTTCCTTATAATTTACACAATTTGCATTCCCATTAATATTGATTCTTATATTGCATAAATCTTTATCATTTAATTTATTTTCACATTTGCTGCATACCTCTTCTACATATTCTTTATTATTCATAAATAATCACTCCTATAAAAATTTTACTTTTTCTGGTTTTATTTCTGTTTTAGGTGGCTCTATTATTTCTTTTACCATTCCTAAATCAAATTTTGTAAAACATTCATTATATCCATATAGCATGTCCTTATATAAAAACATATTTTTATTTACTTGTTTTACAAATATGTATTCATGGTTATTTTTACTAATGATCTTTAGTACTCCCATAATTAATCTCCTTCTGTTTGCCTTTGCATCAATTTCCATAATTTTTTATTTTCTATTCCCTCGTCTATATCTAAAGCATCAAAGGCTTTTTCTAAAGCACTTAATCCCATTGTAAATAATTTTCCTTTTTCTTCATCTGCAAATTGATTTACCATATCATACAAAGCATATTTTAATTTTTTAATTTCTTGATTTTTGTTCTTTTCTACCATCTCATAATGCTTGATTTTTGCTTTTAAACTTTCTTTATGTGCTATTTCCGCTTCTCTACATAATGATCTAATTAGTGAATTTTTTAATATATCTTTATCTACTTTTAATTCTTGTTTTATAGCCTTTTTTATTGATCTTAACGGAGAATATTCGTAAATTTTATCTCCTATTTTGTTTTCTACTAATACGCCTATTTCTTCTGGAATATCTTGTTTTACTTCATGATATAACTCCCTTGGCATTACATAGTAGTTATAATTTCCAACAAATGTATTATGGCATTTGCTATAAAAATCACTTTTAGTTACTTTTATTTCATAACACTTAAAACAATTATTTGTATCGTATGTAAGAAAATCAACTCTCTCGTTTCCAAACCATCCTATTGTAACTTCTGGGCAGCCAAATATACCTTGTTTTCCTGTATATCTTCTTAAATACTTTTCAAATTGTATAGTTTCTTTAGTTTTAGACATTTTTACACTCCTTTATTTCTATAACTTGATAATTACTACCAAATTTTTCATTTGTATAATCGCATAATTCCTGTGCTTTTTTCTTCCTTTTATATGTAAATAATCTTAAACCCTTATTTATATCTTTACCATTAAATATAAATGGCTCTATAGGGTACTTTTGCCTATATATTCTTTTTCTTCCTAAACTTTTTAGGTAATATAAAGCATTATCTCCATTTTGTCCCATACTTTCGCCTTTAGCGTTAAATACTTCTTTGCTTTTTTCAACACATATATACATTTTATTTTTTCTCCTTATGGTACTTAAATATTTTTTCAATTTTTTTTAATTGCTTTCTTAACGAAAAACTATGTATTATCTTATATTCTGTAAAAATTGCAGCATATTCATTATGGAATACTGTTGTTGGTTTTTTATTGTTAGCAACCATATAATCAGCTATTGGTTCTTTTTTCGATTCTGTCCTCTTTAAATCAGCAATTAAAATATTTTTGTTATCATAAATTATAATTTTACTCATTTTTAACCTTTCTTAACTCATAAACATAGTTGTTTGCCCATTAGCTAATATTCCATTTAGTCTATCTATGCTTATTTTGTGATATTCTGGATCTATTTCAATTCCTATATATTTTCTTCCTAATTCTTTAGTTGCAACACAGGTTGTCCCGCTTCCAGAAAAGCAGTCTAATACTATATCCCCTTCATTACTAGAATTTTTAATTAATGTTTTTATTATTCTTAATGGCTTTATGGTAGGATGTTTATATTTTTTCTTGTCGCTTATATTTATAGGCATATACCATACTGTTTTAGCATCGTTATAAGATTTAGGGTTACAATATCCACTTTTTCTAAAATATAAGCAATATTCTTTGTCATTCATATATTTATTACTGTATAGTGGAGTTGCATTTGTTTTATTCCATATCAAAATATCAAATTTACAATGATTTTGTTTTACAAAAAAATCTAAATAATCTGGTATTTGTTTTCCATTGCACCAAATATAAATATTTATATTTTTCTGTATTCTTATTAAATCTTTAAAAATATTACTATCTATTCCACTAGTTAGTTTTCTTTCTTCAATTTCTGTATTCATTTTCCTTATTGATTTTGCTAATCTACTTCTGGTCCCACCATTTGTGTTTTCTATTAAATACGGAGGATCTATAATTATTAAATCTATGCTATTATCTGGTATTTGTTTTATTAATTTGTAGCTGTCTCCTAATGTTATTTTGTTTAATAATTCATTAAATGAAGTACCGGTGTGTGTGTGTAGAGCGTCAGCACTTACAGCATTTTTATTTTCTGTATTGTTCATTATTAAATTCATCCTTCCTTGTAACCTCTATTCCTAAAGGTCTTTTTATAAAGTTTTCGCATGCTTCTTGCTGCGAATTTTCTATTTTGTTACAAAAAGGATATTTCCCGCAATTAATACATTTCATATATTTATTCCCCTAGTATTCTTCAATTTTTACATATATTTTTGGTGTTTCAGCATATTTCTTTTCCACTTCTAATTTTGTTACTTGTGTATCGTCTTTAAATGCAAATTTATTCATTGCATCTAGTACAATTTTTATAATATTATCTATATCTGGCTTTTTGGTTGGACTAATATTGTCTTTTAACATTTCCGCTTCTTTCTTTTTGCTTGTACTCTTTGGAATTCCAAAATAAGCTATAATTGTTACTTTTACTCTTGATTCTATTGTTGTAAAATTAGGATATTCCCTAATAAACCATTGCCTTAATGAATACTCATATAATTTAGTATTTGTAGGTGTGTATGCTCTTCCTGTTCTCGTATTCATTCTTGGTCTTGCTTTTCCTACAATACTTCCTATCATTTCAAATTCATACATCATTTGTTCCACCTCTATTTTTCTGGCATAAAATAAACTTTTGGCACATTATAAAACTTAGGTTGTCCTTTTTCTTTTCCTTCAACTCTTGCAACTGTTTTATAAGCATTTATTATTTCTGCCAATATTTCTTTTGCTCTATCGAATGAATCGTAAGTTGCTATTACATCCCCGTCATCATCTGCATAGTTAATTTCTATATCGAATTTATTTTCGCTAGGTTCTATTTTTATAAAATTGATTCTTTCAAAATTTATTAAAGTGTCATTGTTTTGACCTATTATTAACATTTTATATTCCCTCTACTTTCTTATATTAATATTTTCTGGTATCATTCCCATAATTCTTTGCCGTTTTTATTATCCATTCTTCCATTGCTTTTACTACATCTGCTCTATCAGCATTTGAAACATACATTAGTTGTCCTTTTTCATTAAATTTAAAGGCTAAAACTACAAAACCAAAACCTTCTGGTAGTTCTGCATCAACTTTTTTTGCTATTCCTTGTAATTTTCCTTTTACTATTCCCTCTTCTTCCATTATTTTTTACCCTCCTCAAATATTTTTATTGCTGCCTTTAAGCATTTATTGTGTAATGCCAATTCAATATCGCCATGTTTTGTAACCAAATGTGTAAATTTAATTTTTCCACCTGTCATTTCCTGCCTTTTAGTAAGTATTTTTATTTCTTCTCCGCAATAGTCGCATTTATAATAATCATAATCTTTTTCATTTTTATATTTTATTAGGTGTTTTCCTTCTTGCGGTTTAGGTTTCATTTTTGTATATATTGGCACTATTTTCCTATTTGATAATTCATATAAATTATTCATTTCTAACCTCTTCCATTTTCTAATTCATCGTGCAAACACACTATAAAATAATTTATTATTTCTTCTAGTCTGTAATCTGGTTTTCCTGTTATATACTTTTTAGTTTTCTGATACCTCAATACGAACTTGTCCCTTTTTAAATCATTCAAAAATACTTTATGCGGACTTAAATATATTTCCTTTACTGCCCATATCATGATTTTTTCATCTAAAAGTCTATCTGCGGACATTAAGCCATAAGCTATTGTATTTTCTACATACATTTCTAAATGTCTTAATGCAGTTATTAGACATTCCCTATCTTTTTCCAAAAGTCCTATTGCTGCTCCGCTTTCTTTTTTATAAATATAATTAAATAATAAGTTTAGTTTAGTTATAATGTGTTCGTCTGTCTGTCCGTCCGCTTGTGCGTTCGGTTGTGCGTTCGGTTGTCCATTCGCTTGTTCAAAATATAATTTTACTATTGTATAGGTCGAAGCATCATTTTGATTTATTCCGCTTCTTATATAAAATATAATTATTATTTATTAATTCATTTCTAGCCCTTTGCAGAGCTGATATACTTAAATTTTTTATTTTGCTCATTAGAATAGTATTTGTTACTTTAAACTCTGTAAGCCAGTCTGTTTTTCTGGCTATTTGCAACAATATGTTGTATATTGCAATAGCACTTGCTGAGATAGGCTTATAGTCTAATGTAGAATAAAATTCAGAGAGCTGCTTTTCTATATCAATTTCATTTTTTCTATTCACATACTATACACTCCCTCCTTTGTATTTTTCGACAAAATCTCTTGTTCCATTAGAAACAATTTATTTTGGAGTGTTTACTTTTTTATTACAAAGTAATACTTTAGGTTGGTAATGTTCTCTTGGTAAAATATATAAATTATCTTCTAAATATTTTTCCTTAACCACTTCTTTTAATAAAAATAGCAAAGCAGTATTATTAATTGAATATGTTACATTAAAGTATTGTTTTAAATCTAATGTTGCATAAACATAACGCATTGCTCTTTCTGCTTTTGATGCAGTTGTTCTATGCTTTCTTGCTACCATATAGTATAATTCCATCATCTTTAATTCTGGTCTATTGTTTAAATCTATATCTAAAGTAATATAGATAGCTGTTACCCAGTATTTAAAGCCTAAATGGTGTACTTTAATTCCCATATCTTTTAATATCTGTTTTGCTATTGTTTCTATTTTTGTTTTTATTTCTATTTCTGTTCTATTTACTAATTTGCTGCTTTCCATTTGTCTATTCCCCCTTATAAATAATTTAAAGGCATCTTTTGTACTTCTATTTTCCTGTACTTCCAAAACCTCCTGTGCGTTCTCCTTCTGCTGTATCGTCATCTGTTTTAGCGTACTTTACAAATATACCTTGTCCTAGCTTTTCTCCTGCTAATAATGTTACATCCTCTTCTAACATATTGTAGAATACGAAAGCCATCTCGCCTTCATTATCTGGATTACTATAATAATCACTATCCACAACTCCTACACCATTTAATATTATTAAGCCTTTTTTCTTAGGGTTGCTGCTTCTATTAAATAGTAGTAATACCTCATCTTCTGGAAATTGTGCTTTAATTCCTGTTGGAATCATTGTTATTTCGTGAGATTTACAAGTTACATTTTTAGGATTAAAAAAATCGTATCCTGCACTATTTTTAGTGCTTCTTTCTGGTAACTTGTTACATTCATCACTTTTTTTATTTACAAATTCAAATTTTCTCATTTTCTTTTTCCTCCATATCAAATTTTTCTATTATATTTAATAATTTTTCTAGTTCTGGATTTCTCCATCCATAACTAACATACACATGGGCTTTTTCACTATAATTGTAATTGTTTTCTTGTAAATGTCTTTCTGCACTCTTTAAAGTTAAAAAAGCACCTTGTTTTTCTCCTCTATCTATAATTTGATAAACAACAGGCTTACTTGTTCCTCTTCTATCCTGTGTTTTTAAATCATGTGCTAGATTTTTTAAAAATTCTATATCTTCTTCATTTAAAATTTCTTTTAAACACATTAATATATTCCCCCTATTTAATTTTTTTGTTTACTATGCTATAATCATTTTGAAAGGCGGTGTTTATTATGTCAAAAAGAGATTTAAGCAAAGTAGCCATTGACGATAGCAACTCAACATTTGATGTAGATTTTATAAAGAAAAATACTAATTTTAATAGTCCTACTGAATTTTGCCATGCTTTAGGTGTATATACTTTAGAAGATTTAGTAAATCTAAAACCAACTTCAAGTCTTGATGATTTTATTTCTAAAAATACCAAGTTTAAAACTTACGAAGAATTTACTATTGCTCAATTACCTAAATATATGCAAGATGTTTTATGAATTTAGCTTTATAAAATCTTGATAGAACATGAGTTTTTATTTGTGTTCTATTTTTCTTGACTTTTTGCACCTTTTTTGTTAAAATAAACAAAGAAAGAGCATTTATACAAATTCTTTTAAGGACTAACTATTACTTTGGTCGGTAGGTGTTAGTTCTTTTATTATTTCTTTTAATGAATCAACTATTTTCTTATTTTTGTCATAATCTTTTTGTCTATTTTCTAATTCAATAATTCTTTCGCCTTGTCTAGCAATTATTTTTGTTGCAGATTCTAAATCTAATGTTCCGTTTTCAGTATCTGGCATCTTGTTTTCCTCCTAATTCTTTTAATTTATTTTTCATAATATTTAATGTATGTTTCATTTTATCTAGCCTTTTATAATCAATTTGCAAATAACTACATTCTTCTAATAATTGCTCGTAATATTCCATCTATTTGCCCTCCACTAACAATATTTTTATAATTTGACCTTCATATATTGATGCAGAAGTCATATTATTTAGTTTTTTTACTTCATATATGTATTCTCTTGGATCTTGATTTTCTAATTTGTACTTTTCTGCAATTTTCCATAATGTATCGCCTTTACAAACAGCATATTCAATTTCCTTTGTTTCTACCGCTTCGTTACTTGCTAAAACGCTATTTATTACCATAAATTCTAGAACAAATATAAATACTATTGTTAATATTGATTTAACAAACTTTTTTCTGTTTACACCCTTTAATTTCATTAGTAATCCCCCTTTTTTCTTTTTTTGCTGTACCATTCTCTTATTGCACTACCTAAAGCAACTTTTTCTTTTCCAAAATCTTCACTAGGAAAATCTTGTAAATTATAAATGCTTAATGCTGTTGGTACGCTACAATTTCTTAACTTTGCAAATTCCGATGGAGAATAAAAAACATTATCTTTTAATTCCATTATTTGCCCTCCTTTATTTTAGTGTTCTGCCGCATTTTCTTCTTTTCTTGAATTTAATTCAAGTTTTTCTTTAAAAAAATATTTTGGAATTTCCATTTCAGAAATTTCTAATTTTCTACATATCTTTTGTATCTCAATAGATGTAAAGTCTGTTTTTTGATTAAGTTTACTACTTAAAGATGCCGCCGACATGTCAATTTTGGGTGCAAATTTTGTTTCAGAGCCTTCTTTTTCCCTAATCTTTCCTCTAAGTTTATCATAATCGAACATCCAATTTCCTCCTTTCCAACTTGAATTTAATTCAAGTTTTCTATATATTATACTACTCTAAAAATTTTGTCAATACTTTTTTTGAATTTTTTTCAAGTTTTTTTTATAAATTTTATAAAAAACTTGATTTTTATTTAATTTTTCTTTATAATGTATATATCAAAGTATATAGATAAGGAGGTTTTATATGGATAATATATTAGAAAGTTTTGCGGTACGATTAGATAAAGCAATGAAATTGAGAAATATAAAATCTGTAGAACTACATGAGAAAACTGGAATAAGTGAAAGTTTAATAAGTAAATACCTTTCTGGCAATGCTCTTGCTAGGCAGAAGAAAATATTTTTACTATCTAAAGTTCTAGATGTAAACCCTGCTTGGCTAATGGGATATGATGTACCAATGACGGATTTAAAAGCTGTAAAAATCCCTATTTTAATAAATATATCGCCTTCTATTGATTTATTTTCTAATGATAATATACAAGATTATACTACATTTAAAATAAAAACATATTGGGATAGTAATATAGATAATTATTTTGCTATTGCTTCTCCAGATGATGATATGTTGCCTCTTTTGGGTAAGGGAGATTTAGCAATAATTCATATTCAAGATAAAATAGAAAGTGGCAATACAGCATTGGTATATTTAAAAGATAAAGACATATATACAATAAAAAAAATAATAGAAACTAAAACAGCTGTAGAATTACACTCTATGAATCCTATTATAAAAGAAATACAAACGGATTACGATAATTTAATTATTATAGGTAGAGTTATTAAAGCAGATGTAGAAAGTGCTTTTGAATAAATATAAGGAGGTTTATTATGGAAAAAGAGAATAAAAAAATCTATAAAAAATGGTGGTTTTGGTTAATTATTATATTTATAATTATTATTTTAGGAACTGGAAATAGCAATATTTCAAATACTACACCTACTAATTCTAACACTACTAATAATATTATAGAAAGTAATAATACTACAGCAGCAGAAAATAACAATATATCTAATGTTCCATCTGAGGATAATTATAAGAAATATGTATATGAGGTTTTTGACAAACACTATAACGGAAGTTACAATATTTCTGGAGATAAATCAGACTGGAAGATTATTACTACACTTACTAGAACAAAATTAGAAGGCATAGCAATAGTTAATAATAATAGATATAATTTTTATATTATTCTTGAATTTTCTGATGATACTTTTTCAGACTATACAGTTAAATATTTTCAAGTTGGAGATGATAAAATTATAAATAATTAAAAAATGGATAAGTGGTCTATTTTGCGGCAGAACACTTATCCAAAGGTTGTAAACACTCCGAAGAATGAATACGCTATTATTATATATAAATAGCTTTCATTTTTCAAGTGTTCTTACAAAAAATATTTGAAAAAATGGAGGTTTTTTATTTATGGGAACTCATAAAAAGCGTGGGAATGGCGAAGGTACTATATTCAAAAGAGAAATAAACGGAAAAACAATGTGGGTTACAGAATACACTATTGCAATGTATGATGAAAAAACTGGAAAAAGAAAGCGTAAAACTATATATGGAAAAACTAGACAAGAAGTAAAAACAAAGTTAGAAAAAGTCATAACAGAATTAAATACAGATACTTATGTAGATAAATCAAAAGTAAAGTTTAAAGACATAGCCAAAGAATTTATAGACACAGGATATAAACTAAATAAATTAAAAGATTCATCTTATAGAAGGAAGCTATTAACACTAAAAGAAATAGAAACGCATTATATAGCAAATATGGAACTTCAAAAAATAACAGAAAATGATTTAAAAGATTTCTTTATATATATTACCAAATACTCTAATTCTGTTATTGCTAAGATTTATGGTATAGTAAATCAGACATTTAAAATTGCAGTTAGAAGAAATATATTAAGATTTAATTTTTTAGATGATCAGATAGAATTTTCAATACCTTATTCTAATATTAAAGATAAAAAAATAACCGCTTTTACAATAGAAGAGCAGCAACAATTTGTGGAAGCAGTTAGTCAAGATGAAAAATATAGATATAGGTATCAGTTTTTATTAAGTTTATTTACAGGTATGAGAATGGGCGAAATTAACGCACTAGATATTGACGATATTGACTTTAAAAACAAAATTATTCATATTAGAAGAACAATTACTCGTGGACTTGATGAAAGAGCTAAAATTGGATCCTACACTAAAACAGTAAGTGGCGTAAGAGATATTATAATGGATAAACAAGTAGAATGTATATTAAAGCAATATTTATCTACTTTATATGTAGAAAATAATTTACATTTGTTATTTTGCAACTCTAAAAAACAATGTATAAGCACAGATACAACTAATATGATGTTTAAATATATTTGTGAACAATATAATATTGGAAAAGGTTTTGAATTACACCAACACATGCTAAGGCATACATTTGCTACAAGATGTATTGAATCTGGTATGCCCGCTTCTGTTTTAGCAAAAATTATGGGGCATGCTAATGTATCAACTACTTTAAATGTATATTGTGAAGTCTTTGACAAATTCAAACAAACACATATAGATATGTCTTACGAATACTTGAAGAAAAACAATTTAACAATAAATTTTAAATAACATTTTATACAGCCACCGTTACAGCCTTGCATAAAAATTTTAAAATATTTTGTATTTATTTTAAAATATATTGAAAAGTGAAAATGTAGCAATATATAGGGTTTAAACTATTTTGAAATAAACTCAATATATGTTTAAACCCTTGATTTTAGGCTGTTTTTGCCA
>ENA-ORSB01000658-ORSB01000658.1-human-gut-metagenome-genome-assembly--contig:-NODE-658-length-38304-cov-9.223352_pt1 | contig 38304 bp, 36 predicted proteins | sample MGYA00242180_ERZ509144 | MGnify/ENA primary metagenome ERZ509144 (study PRJEB26280, sample SAMEA2338661) | human gut metagenome | biome: human gut; feature: human-associated habitat; material: faeces...
GGCGCAGGCAGCGAAGCGTCCCTGCCAGTAACTTTGCGCGTCCGCAGACGCGCCCTCAAGCTGCTCTTCCCCCAAGATTCCGTGAAGAACCATTTTTTTGCCGCCATCGGGAAGAAAGTGGCTGCTTCATTCGTTATCTGCACTGTGGGGTGTTCTGAATGTTCACGGATGCTTCACGGAAAATTTGTGAAAAGGCATTCATATTCGCGGCAATTTGTTGTATAATGGAGAAGCAGAACGCATGAAATCATTCAAGATGCTAAAGGAGGCGGAGCTGGCGTGACAACGTTCTTGCAGACGCTGGAGACATTTTTCTGGAACGTGCTGAACCGCCCCGGTCTTTCCGATATTGCGGATATTCTCATCGTTGCCATTATTATCTATGAACTGCTGATGCTCACCCGCGACACGCGGGGCAGCGCTGTTTTGAAGGGGCTTGCCATGCTGCTGCTCATCGTCGGCATCAGCAACCTCTTCGGGCTGACGGCGCTGAACTGGCTGCTGATGAGCGTGGTGAACAACGGCGCGCTGGTGCTGGTCATCCTCTTTCAGCCGGAACTGCGCAAGGCATTGGAGCAGATTGGCCGCGGCGCGCGCATTGAGACGAAGCGGCGCGACACCGATAAAGATGAAGCGACGCGCATTATCGACGAAATCATCCGCTGCCTGCAGGATTTGAGCCGCCGCCATGTGGGGGCGCTGATTGTCTTTGAGCAGAAAACAGGCCTGCAGGACATCATCGAGAACGGCATCGGCATCGACGCGCGGATTACCTCCGGCCTGCTGGAAAACATCTTCGAGCCGAACACGCCCCTGCATGACGGCGCCGTCGTCATCCGCGGCGAACGTGTGATGAGCGCGGCGAGCATCCTCACGCTGACGGAAGCCAGCGGCATCAGCCATGACCTCGGCACGCGCCACCGCGCCGCTATCGGCGTGTCCGAAACGACGGACGCGATTGTGCTGATTGTCTCCGAGGAAACGGGCATCATCTCGATGGCGAAGGGCGGCAAGCTCACCCGCCACCTTGACGCGAAGTCGCTGCGGACGATTCTGGAGGGCATCTATGTCCGCAAGCCGCATCAGCGTCTGCTGTCCATGCTCGTGCGCCGCAAGGGAAAGGAGGGTGCCAAATGACGCAGACCCCTTCCGCAAAGCCGCAGAAGAAGCGTGACCCACGCCTGACGATGCTGCTGGACGGTCTCAAGCGGATTTTCATCCACAATTGGCCGACAAAGCTGCTCGCGCTCCTGCTGGCCATCATCCTCTGGGGCGGGCTGATTACCCAAGACCCGACGCTCACGCGCGAAAAGCACTTTTCCAGCGTTAGCGTGTCTGTTTCGGGCGAAGAATCCGTCAAGCGCAACGGCTTCATTGTCACCAGCGATTTGACCAGCCTCCTTGGTGACGTCTCCCTTACCGCCGACGTGCCGCAGATGCAGTACGCCAACGCCAAGGCGACGAACTACAACGTCCGCATTGACCTCTCCCGTATTTCGGCGGCAGGGAAGCAGGAAATCCGCATTCTGTCCACCAATTCCAGCACTTACGGCACGGTTTCTTCGATTCAGCCGTCTACCGTGACAATTGATGTGGAAGAGTACATCACCCGCTTCCGCATCCCCGTGTCCGTGCAGACGGTCGGGAGCGCGCCGGAGGGCTACTACGCGGGTGCGGCGATGCTCGACCCGCCGACGGTGACGATCAGCGGCCCGAAGTCGATGGTGGATAAAATTGTCCGCGCCGAAGTCGTGCTGGAGCTGAACAACCTGCCCCAGCGCGAGGGCACGATTCGCAAGGCGCTGGCGTATACGCTGCTGGACGAGAACAACAACGCGATTGAAAGCGACTTGCTCGAAGTGACGAGCGAGTCGGTGCTGCTGGACAGCGTGATTGTGGAGCAGACCATGTACGCCATGAAAACGCTCGAACTTTCCCAGACCGGGCTGATTCAAGGCACGCCGAAGGAAGGCTACGAAATCAAAAAAATCAGCATGACGCCGGAGAACATCACGGTGGCGGGCTGGTCAAGCGAGATGGCGGAAATCGACGCGCTGTTTACGGATGCAACCATCGACGTGTCCGGCTTGTCCGATTCGGTCAAGCAGCGCGTCCGATTGAGCAGCGTGCCAGAACTGAAATACGTCAGCGCCACCTACGTCAACGTGACGATTGAAATCGGGCCGGTGCTGAAGTCGAAGAGTTTCACGAACCTGCCGATTCAGATTGAAGGCTTGGAAGCGGGCTACAACGCCTCCATGAGCCGCGTGAATGCCTCGGTGATGATTACCGCGCCGCAAAACTGGCTGAACGCGCTGCAAAGCCGCGATATTCGGCTGGTATGCGATGCATCCGGGCTTGCGCCGGGGACGTACAGTCTGCCCGTGCTCTGCCGCATTGATGCGGACGAGGACGAGGAAATCTCGGTCGAGGTCGTGCCGGGAAATGTGAGCGTTACGATAACCGTAGAGTAACACTATTTCCAAATGAGAATGCGCTAAGATGCGCAGGCGAAGGCAGAAAATAGTGGAGGAGGATGACCATTGTGGGCAGTTTCATCAACGCGCTGTTCAATTTCCTGCTGGGGTGGATTCGCGGGACAGCGCAGTGGCTCTGGAACATGGTGACGAGCGACAGCCACGGCGGTCTGCTTGGCTGGGCGATGCGCAACTGGCTGCCGCTGGTCATCCTCCTGTGCATTTTCGGCGTCGTGATGGACTTTCTGGTCTACCTGATCCGCTGGCAGCCGTACCGTGTCTGGGGAAACTTCTGGACACGCTTTCTGCCTAAGCGCGCGCGCCGCACGCCGACGGGCCGCCACCTGATTTATGCTGACGGCACAATGATCGAAGAGGAGCAGGTGGTGCAGCACACGCAAAAGCCGAAGCCCGCGCCTAAGCGGGAAAGCCACGCGGCGACGCGCCGCAAGCGGGTGATTCCTGCCCGGCGCGCACATTTCGGCACAACGCAGACGGAACTGACCCCGCCGCCGCTGACAATTGCGCAGGACAAAAATCAATATCATGACAATATACCGGGGGGACAGGCATGACCGAGCTTCCACAGGCGTTTTTATCCCAAATGGCGGCACAGCTGAAAGGCGAAATGGCCGCCTTTTTGCGTACATATGACGAGCCGTATCAGCGCGGTCTGCGCGTGAATCCGTGGAAGCGCCCGACGCGGCTGCCGGAGGACTGCGGCGAAAGAGTCCCGTGGGAGGAAAACGGGCATTACCTCGCACTGACCTCGACCGCCGGCGCGGACGTGCTGCATGAAGCGGGCGCGTGGTACTTGCAGGAGCCGAGCGCGATGCTGCCCGCCGCCGTGCTGAACGCGCAGCCGGGGGAGCATGTGCTGGACTTGTGCGCCGCGCCGGGCGGAAAATCAACGCAGAGCGGCTTGCGTATGGGCGGACAGGGCGTGCTGGTGTGCAATGAGCCCGTTTGGGAGCGCGCGAAAATCCTCTCTCAGAATATCGAGCGCATGGGCATCCCGAACGCCCTCGTCGTCAGCGCCTATCCCGACCAATTGGCGCAGCGCTGGCCGGAGGCATTCGACGCGATTCAGGTGGATGCACCCTGTTCTGGCGAAGGCATGTTCCGCCGTCATCCGGAAACACGCGCGGAATGGTCGCCCGAAAGCCCCGCCGGATGCGCTAAGCGGCAGGCGGAAATCCTCGACCGCGCGGCGGAAATGCTTCGTCCTGGTGGACGCATGGTCTATTCCACCTGCACAATGAACCGCACGGAAAACGAGGATACGGTGGATGCGTTCCTGTCGCGCCACGCGGATTTCTCGCTGGAAGCCTTCTCCTTGCCCGGAGCAGATGCGCCAGACGGGATGCTGACGTGCTATCCGCACCGCATGAAAGGCGAGGGGCACTTTGTCGCCCTCCTGCGCAAGCACGGCGACGCACCCTGTAATTGGCAGAAAGCGCCAGAGAAGGATGCGCCGAGCAAGGACGCATTGCAAGCCTTGCGCGCCTTCTGCCCGACGGCAAACGCGAATGTGATGCGCACCGGCAGCGGCAAGCCCGGACGCAGCCGCGACGAATCGGTGACGCTGAGCTGCTTGCCCGACCGTCCGGTCTGCGACGGCATTCAGGTCGTCCGCTGCGGCTTGCAATTGGGGACGGTGCAGAAGAAGCTGTTTGTGCCCGACCATGCGTGGGCAATGAGTATCTTTCCGCCGGATGTGCCGCGTGTGGCACTGTCGCGGGAGGATGCGCGCCGCTATCAGGCGGGTGAGACGCTTCCGGCGGATGGAAAAGGCTGGGCACTTGCGTGCTGCGACGCTATTCCGCTGGGCTGGGGCAAAATCTCCGACGGGCAGATGAAGAACCACTATCCCAAGGGATTACGCCGCCCGCTTCGCTGATTGCAGCACGGCGGCGTTCCAAATCACGCGCACAAGGCTGCCTGCCAGCATCGCCAGCACCGCGCCGAAAATCCGCACGCTCGGCATCGGACAGAAGATACTCATCACTACCAGCGTCAGCGCGGAGGAAACAATGGTACCCGGCATCGCGCGCCGCTGAACGCCCAAGCCCGTCACCAGCCCGAACTGCACCTGCTGGATAGCAAACAGCATCGACAGCGGGGAGAGCGCCATCAGCACACCCGTCAGCGCCGGTTCGCCATAGAGCAGCATCGAAATCGGCTGCGCGAAGAGAAACAGCACGCACGAGGACAGGCAGCCAATCAGCCCCGCCATCAGCAGCAACTGCCGCATGGTGCGTTTCAGGCGGACGCGGTTGCTTTCCTGCCGGGACACGGCGGGCGCGGCGACCATGCACATGGCACTGGTGACGATGCCGGGCGCCATGATGAGCGGCATCGCCATCCCGCTCAGCAACCCGAACTGCGCGGTCGCGGCGGACGCGGTCAGCCCGGATTGCCGCAGGCACAGCGGCAGCAGCACTGCCGTCAGCATCCGCAGGCACGTCTGGCAGAGACGCGAAACGGCGGTTGGGGCGGATAACGCCAGCAGCTCACGGCGCAAATCGGCGGATGGCACGCCCGGCGGCAGCGGCGCACGGCGGCGGAACATCATCCAAACGCAGATACCCGCCAGAATTCCGGCAAAACCCGGCAGCGCGGCACGGACGGACAGCGGCGACCGCGTGAAAATCAGCAGCAGCACAAGGCTTCCGACGAATCGCACAATTTGCTCGCTGCATTCGCACTGCGCGGGCGTGAGCATATCGCCGCGGCCATAGAACCACCCGCTGTATACGGCGCAGCAGCCCAGCAAAAACACGGCGGGAATGCTGATGAGAATCGCGGGCAGCGTCCGAAAGTCGCTGAGCAGCCACGCCATCCCCGGCGCAAGCAGGAACAGCAGCGGCATCATCACCAGCGCAATCCGCCGATTGAGTGAAAGCCCCGCGCGCAGGACGGCGCTTTGATCGGCGTTCGGGCGCGCGGTCATGCGGCTCATGGCGGTCGGCAGTCCGGCGGTTGCGGGTGTCAGCGCCAGCATCGCGGCGGATGCGGAAAGCTCCATCACGCCGATGGCCTCCGCACCCATCAGCCGCGCCGTCATCAGGCGGAAGAGGAATCCAAGCCCGCGCGTGAAGCCGTTCGCAATGGTCAGCGTAAGCGCCTGTTTTTTGAGGGTCTGGGGCATAAAAGCGCCTCCTTTGCCCGCAAACTTATGCGCAGCCGCTGAAAAACTTGACAGAACCCGCGAAAGCCGATATAATGGGGAACAAACATGCAGGAGGACACAAGTATGGACAAGTGGGACAGCCGATTTATGGAAATGGCGCACGTCATCGCCGGATGGACAAGCTGCTACCGTCCGGGGCGGAGCATCGGCTGCGTCATTGTGAAGGACAAACGCATCATGACGACGGGCTACAACGGCGCGCCGGCGGGCCTCAAAACCTGCCGCGAGCGCGGCGAGTGTATGCGCGACCGGCTCGGCATTCAGTCTGGCACGCGCGCCGAACTCTGCTACGCCATCCACGCGGAGCAGAACGCCATTATTCAGGCGGCGAAACTTGGCGTTTCCATCGACGGCGCGACGCTTTACTGCACGCATCAGCCGTGCAGCGTCTGCGCAAAGATGATTATCAATGCAGGCATCCGCCGCGTCGTGTATCAGGAGGGCTACCCGGACTCCTTCTCGCTGGATATTTTTGAGGAAGCGAAGGTTCAATTGGAGCGCTTCGACCCGGAAACCGCGCCGGAAATCAATCCGTAAATTAACCGTAAAGGAAAACATCCCGTCTGACAAGCATCAGGCGGGATGTTTTCGTATTCACTTTTCTTCTGGATTCGGCTCTTTTCCAACGCACCAGCCACGCAGCTTGTTGACGCTGCGCTCCACCGCGTCGCGGCTGTCCTTCCACGGCTCGGCTTGAAAGCGGTAGTCGAATTTCTTGATGAACCAGCTCACGTCGCCCTGAATGCGGTCGAATGCTTCGGTTTCCAGATTGCAGATGAGGTCGGCAAAGGCGGATAATTCGCGGCTTGGCAGCTCCTGCGGCGCGAGTTTCAGCAGCTGCACCGCGTGGGGGAGGCAGACCCCCTTGCTCTGCGCAAAATGCTTGCGGAATTCCGAATCGTTCTGGTAGAGATGGAAAAATGTGTGCAGATAGCGGTTCATGTTGTCCTCAATCGCGTTGCAGACGATGCAGGTGCTGCACAGCGCGTCAAGCTCCTGCACAGCGGCTTCCATCGCCTTGGCGGGTGACGGCGCTTTGCCGGACAGACGGTCGAGAAAGGACGAATTGCCGCTGGCGGCTTTGCGGATGTCGTTGAACGCTTTGTTTAATTTGCCGCGCGTCTCCGTCAAGTGCGATTCGAGCATCAGCGCGTGGCCGAGCCGATTGTCGCCCTTGAACAGCATCCGCTGGTGGTGCTGGCAGAAGCCCTTTTTGTTCACCTGAATACGCACGTCCGGCTCCATGACCGACGCGCCGAGCGAATATTCAATCTGCTGCAGTTCCACCCGGCGCTGCAGGGCGCAGAGCAGGCACTCGCCGTCAATTTTCGCCGCGTCCCAGACCGGAATGGTGTCGATGTGGTATCGCATGTGCTGTCCTCCTGTGGATTCTTGCTTCGATTCTTGCTCCTATGGTAGCACATTTTGCCGAAAAGCGCAAGTCATTTTCGCTTCCGCGCGGGCATATCGTCTGCCAGACCCAAGGAAGTGGAGGCGAAGAACATGGGACGCGTGGAACAGCGGCTTTACCGGCAGCAAATGGCGCGCAGGCGGCTGGGGCGCATGATTGTGCTGACGCTGCTGATTTTTGCGGCGGGTGCGCTGACTCTCTCTCGCAACGCCGCGTCGCACCTGACAGCGGAGACGATTGCGCAGCCGACCGCCACGCCGATTGCCGCCGCCTATGACCAGACAGTCGTTTCACGGGAAATCACGCTCGCGGCGGAAACGTGGTACGCCATCCAGACCGGCGTTTTCTCCAACGAGGATGCCGCGCGGGAGAAAGCGGAACTGCTCAGCGACCGCGGCGCACCGGGCGCGGTTGTCGAGGACGGCGAAAAGTGGCGCGTGTTCATTGCCTGCTACGGCACGGAGACGGATGCCGCGTCCGTGCGGCAGCGGCTGGGCGAAAATCAGCGCATTGAAACGTACCTCTACCGCTGGACATGCCCGGAATTGCAGCTCCGGCTGAAGGGAATGGCAGGTCAGGTGGATGTTGCCGAGGCGGGGTTCACGCTGCTGCTGCAAGCCGCGCGGACGCTGCGGGACACCGCGTCCCTGCTGGATGCGGGCGAACTGACGCTGACGGAAGCGCAGGAGCAGATAACAGCGCTGGACGGTCAGCTGACGCTCTGGCGGCAGACGGCGCAGGAGCGCTTCGGGCGCAATCCGCCGTCGCCGATCAAGGAGCTGCTGGCGCTGTCGGACGCGTGGGCGCAGATCAGGGGCAATCTGGAGAATCAGGATAGCAAAACAGCCCTATCCGCCCAGCTGAAACTGGAGGGAATCGGGCTGTTCGGGCGGATGATTGCGCTTCGGCAGGGGATGGGCGCATAGTTACCGCTTGCGGATGACGCCCGGCACGTCCTCGCCAAACACGATGGCGCGGATGGCGGCAGCGACACCATATTGGTCGTTCGGCAGCGTCTCGAATCGTGCGGATGCCCTCACACGCTCGTTTGCGTTGCCCATCGCGACGGAAACGCCCGCCGCTTTGAGCATACTCAAATCGTTGTCGCTGTCGCCGAACACCATCACTTCGTCCATCGGGATATTCAGCGACTTCGCGAGCGCCTGAAGCGCGCTGCCCTTGCTGGCGCTGCGCGGTACAATCTCAATGTTGTCCCACCAGCTGCTCGTCACGTCCGCATCGGGGCACCTATCGCGCACGAACGCACGCAAATCATCCAGCAGCGGCAGATTCTGCGAGAAAACGACCACCTTCACGCAGTCCTGAATCACCGCGTCGATGCCCTGTTTCCGGTTACGAAAAGCGGTGCGCCCGCCCGCGCGGTTCAGGAATGTGCCGATGACCATCTGCGCGCGGGAAAGCGGCATGGCGTCCGACACAACCACCTCGTGCACGCCGAACACCGCGTACTGCACGTTTGCTTCGTCCAGCCGCGCCGTGATGCGATGGACAGTCGGCTGCGGCAGGTGGTGCGCCTCCTGCACGTCGCCCAGTGGCTTCACCAGCGTCACCGCGCCGTTGAGCGCAATGACGTGCATTGGCAGCTTCGCGTCCACGGCAAAAAAGCTCGCGTCGTCCGGCAAACGCCCCGATGCCAGTGACAGCACGATGCCCTTTTCCGCCGCGCGGCGCAGTACATCCGCCGTTTCCGGCAGAATCAGCGGTTCATCCGTCAGCAGTGTGCCGTCCATGTCGGTGGCAATCAGGCGAATCGGCATTTGTAAATTCATAAAATTCCTCTCCTGTCAGAACGGGCACTTTACGCGGAATGTCCGCCCGTCCAGCTGCGGCAGCGCGCCGCCAGTGTCCAGCGTCAACTGCGCCGCGCATAGGCAGAGCTTGCCCTGCATTTTCATTTGCCGATTGAACGCGCGGTCGCCGTACACGTCATCGCCCAGCAGCGGATGCCCCAGCGCCGCCATATGCGCGCGGATTTGGTGCGTCCGCCCTGTAATCAGATGGATTTCCACGCGGCTGACCGCGCCCTGTTCCAGTGTTTCATACGCCGTGACAATCGGCCGCGCGCCGGGGACGGCGCTGTCGTGGATGGTGACATGCGCGGCTTTCGCGTCCTTGAGCAGGTAGGCGCGGCAGGTGGCTTTCGGCGGCTTCATCATTCCGCGCACAAGGCAGATGTAGCGCTTGTCCATTGTGCGGTCGCGGAAGGCGCGCTCCAAAATGCCCTCGGCCTTCTCCGTCTTGGCGAACATCAGCAGCCCGCACGTCTGGTTGTCCAGCCGATGGCACGCCTTGGGCGCGCGCGCGTCGGGGGCTTGCTGACGAACGTGCCGCGCGGCTAATTCGGTCAGCGTCACGCCGCCCTTTTCGTCCACCTCTACGCTGATGCCCGCCCGCTTGTTGACCAGCAGTACATCCGCATCCTCGTACACGACATCCAGCAGCGGCGCGGTCTGCTCCATGCAGAATACTTCCACGCATTGCCCGGCGTGCACGCGCACATCGGGCTTGACGCGCTTGCCGTCGAGTTTCACGTCGCGATGGGAGAACGCCTCCTGTGCCGCGCGGGAGGGCAGCTCCGGCAAAAAACGGCGGATGCAGGCGTCTATGCGCAGCCCCTCCGCCGCAGAATCGGTTTGAAATGTGTATTTCATGATAGCTCCTGTTATTGCACCAGCGCGGCACGGTAGGTACCCCAGCGCGGCGTGAAGGCGTACAGGCGATGCAGGCACGCCGTCAGTTCCTTCGTTGGCGGAATCGGCAGCATTGCCCGCACAACCTCCATCAGCTCTGACCACGTTACATGCTGCTTGACCAGTATCCGCAAATCGTGCGCGCCGTTTTCCTCCGTTGTTTCCAGCCCCATGCAGCTGTCCAGCAGCGCCGATAGCTGTGCGTCTGTCTCAAATTCTTCCGGCAGCAGGTCACGCGACGCCATCAGCGCACGCTCGCTCGGCAAATCCGGCTGATACCCCATCGGAAAGCCGCCTTCACGCAGGATTTTCTCCGGGTCAGCCAGCCCCGGATGCAGCAGAAACAGCTCCCCGGCGCGGTTGTAGTAGAAATCGTTGCCCGCCTTCAAGTAGCGCAGCGCCAGCGCTTCGTCGTTCGCGTATGAATCGTGCAGCACGCTTTCGTAGAGCCGGGAAAGCGCCTGTTTCGCGCTCAGCATCCCGGACAGGTAGAGCGCCGCCTTCGTGTCCGTGTCGAAGAACAGCAGGTGGCTGCGTAGTTCCTGATGCCGCTGCTCGCGCAGAATCAGCGAAAGCGGGGTCATCAGTTCCCGCGGCAGGTGCAGCAGAACGTCCTGCTCGTCCACCTCCAGCGTACACCAAAGGCGGCGCAGCAGTGATTCAGCGGCGGACAGCTCCTGCCAGCCGTCGATGCGCGCCTGACCCCCGCAGAGAATCAGCCGGACAATCAGCGCATGTTCCGTCTCTGTCAGCAGCGCGGCTTCCACGGGCAGGCGCGCAAGCACATTCGCCCGCATCTCCCGCAGCGTGTGCAGCACGGGCGATTTTGGCGATTCCTCCGCGTCGTAAGAGCATTGCCACCAGCATTCGGTCTCCCGCTCGTCCTGCAGCGTGAAAATCGACTCGGTTGGGTAGCTCAGCAGACGCGTCTCGCACGCTTCCATCTGCCTTTGGTGGAGCATGGACTGCGTTTTGTCCGCCCAGTGCATCCTTTGCAAATCAAATTCGCGGAGCATGAAGCCTCCTGATACACAAATAATAGGGGATAGCAGCCATTACAGCTCATCCAGCAGCGTTTCCAGCGAGATGGGGACAAGCAGAATGCCCGCTTCGGGCAGGGCAACCGTGTTTTCCAGCAGATAGAACACCGGGTCGCCGTTTTCATCCAGATAGAAATCCTCTTCCGGATAGAACGCGGCTTCCAGCTCCTCGAACGTCAAGCCGTCATAGAACGGTACGCCGCCGGATTTCATCATCCGCTCGATTTCCGCCCACACCAGCTCGCGCACGCAGTTGTCCGCCTTCGCCGTCTGCCGGTCTTGCAGCCAAGTGTCCACCTTGCCGTCCTGCGTCAGAATCCCCAGCAGGTAGGGCAGGCTGATAATTTCACCCGCGCGGCTGCCCGTCAGCGCGAACACATGCCCGCTGATGGTGGTGGACTCGCTGTCCGGGCGCTTTGTGTGCTTCGTGATGAGAATCGAGAGGTAATCCGCCGTCTGGCAGGTGACTTCATACGTCACGTCGATGATGGTCGCCTGCGCCGCGCCGTCGGTCAGCCCCGCATTCATCGGCGCTTCAAAGGCAAGGGTATCATCAGCGGTGTAGGCATAGGTTGTGTTGAACATCGCAGCGATTTCGTCATCGCCGGCCAATTGCGGATAGCGGTAGCGGTAGATGTACGTCGCGGTGGATTCGTCCGAGCCAGCCGGGTAAAGGTATTCGCCCGTCAGATCGTCGGCAAATTCGTAGCCGTCCGCCAGCGCGGGCAGCGTCAGCAGCATCAGCAGGAGAAGCGGCAGCAGATACCGGAATGCCCTCTTCATGCGCGTACCCCCTTGCTCAAATCGGCGGATGCGCTGATGGCGGCAACGTTGCCCTCGCCGACTGCCTTGGCGATTTGCAGCGGCTGACCCGTGCAGTCCCCGCAGGCGTAGACGCGCGGCAGATTCGTCGCCATCCGCCGGTCAACGGGGATGAACGCGCCTTCGGTTTTCAGCCCCGGCAGCAGCGTGTCCGGCGATACGGCAGGGCGGAAGATGAAGATGCCGTCGTAGCGGTATTCTCCCGCATCCGTCACCAGCACCAGCTGATTTTCTTCGTGTCGGATGGACTGCGGCTTGCCCTCGCACAGGCGGTACGGCGGATTTTCCGGCTGCGCGTGCTGTGCCAGCAGGTAGTAATCCACCTCGGATGCCAGTCCGGCGAGAAATTCCGCTTCTTCGATGCCGCCCGCCCATGCCGACAGCACCGCCACTTTCTTGCCGCGGTAGAACATGCCGTCGCATGTGCCGCACCAGCTTACGCCGCGCCCCAGCAGCTCTTCTTCGCCCGGCAGCAGCTTTGGACGCGCCGCGCCCATCGCCAGCACAATCGCACGGCTCTCGATGATGTCGTTGCCGACCAGCGTCATGTAGCCATCGCTGTTTGGCATAATCTGCCGCGCCAATTGCTCGATGATGATAACGCCCATGTCCGCCGCCTGCGCCCGGAAGCGTGAAAGCAGCGCTTTGCCGCTGATTTGCGGCAGACCGGGGTAGTTGTCGATGCGTTCTGCGCGCTGAAGCCAGCTGGTGGCGGACTGCGTGCACGCGACCGCCGTCGTCAATCCGCGCTGGCGGGCAGTCATGGCGCAGCTCCACGCGGCGGGCCCCGCGCCGATAATCAGAAGGTCATAGGAAGCCATACTGTTTCCTCCCCAGGGTTATTGATAGGTATAGCGCGCAATCAGCCACGGCATGGCGCTGTATGTGCCGTATGCGTCGCAGTAGATGCGCAGGTAGTCGCCCACCGCCCAGTCGGTTTTCGACTTGTTCTCAATGACCACGGGGCGGCTCTGACCATCCTCGCCTGTGTAGACGATGGCTGTCTGCGGCTTGGTGGAGATGATTTCGGCAATCGTGCCGACGACCAGATACACCTGCGAATGCTCGGAACGGTAGGTGATGTTTGACATCAGCTCGGAGTATTCGGCGGAGTTGTTCAGCGGCCACGCTTTGCGGGTGTACACGTCCTGATTCGGAACGTAATAGATGGTGTAGTCCACGCGCGAAGTCTTGCTGCCCGGATAGGAGGACGTGATGGTAATCGTGTTGTCGCCGATTTTATCGAAGATGGCAACAAACTTGAACTCGCCCGTTTTATCCAGATTCGTAATGTCAAGGTCGGAGTGATTCGTCAGCACGTCCACCGTTGCGCCGGGTTTGGTCGTCGCGGAGATTTCGAGGGTGGATTTGCTCGTTGATGCGTATGTCGTCACCGCCAAGTCCAGCGGAATCTCCTGCACTTCGCGGTAGAGGGTGAGGTCGAGCGCGTTTTCGCGGCAGTACGGCGCGCGGACGCGGAATTTGAACACATTGTCGCCAATGGGCTGAACGGTTGCGTTGTAAATCAGCAGACCATCCTCGCTCACCGTGTCGGAAATGTTCACCTCGTTGACCGTCACCGTTGAGCCCGGACGCACTTGCAGCTGCACGGAGTACATAGCGGTCGTTACTTCCTGCCGCATGGATTCCGGTGAAACCAGCGCAATTGGGCTGAGCGGAATGGAAATGTCGTACTCAATGGGGTCAAGCGCCTTCTGCCGGCCGTTCGCGGTTTTCAGGAACGCCTTGAGCGTCACATGCATCGTCTCGTTTTCCACACCGACGCTCGGCAAGTCGCGATACCAGAGGTAATCCGGAATCTCAACCGTCGCGAAGCCGTCCACCACGGGATACGTTGCCTGCATCGGCGCGCCGACGTAAATCTGCTGCCCGTCCTCGCCGGGAATGAGCACCGTGTGCGCCGCCAAATCATCCACAATGCTGGACGTGATGGATGCGTTCGACCCACTGGAGGTGTTCAGCAGCCCCAGATGGGACAGCGCGAAGAATCCGCCGATGCCCACGAGACCCGTAACCAGCAGGATAATCAGCACCCGCAGCGCCAGCCGGAAGCCCTTGCCGCGCGTGCGGTAGGATTTCATTTCGTTCATGCGCGGCGGGGCGGATGGAATCGTGTTCTCCTGCAGCATGGTGACAAGCGGGTCGTATCCACGGGTGTCCTGCCAGATTTTCGGCTGGGGGACGACGTTGTCCGCCATCGCCGCGCTCTGCGCAGACGCATTGCGTTCGTCTTCGTGCCCGACCATGCGGACGCGCCCAGCGTGTGCATTCATCAGCGATTCGCGCGAGGAATGCATGTGGATGGTGGTCGCGCCGGAAGGGGCGGAGCGCATCGCGGCTTCTTCCTTCATCCGCTCAAGACGGCGTGCGCCGCGTACTTTGCGCTCTTTCAGCTCCGTCATGTCCGTGGCGAGTTCATCCCGTTGGTCGCTGGATTCGTCAACTGCGCCGTCCTCGTCGACGTGGATGTACTTCTTCGGCTCTTTGTCTTCCTTGCGGAACTGCTCCTGCCACGCGGGCGTTTCGGCGCTTTCCGGATTCAGCGGCGCGCCGCAGCGGATGCAGTTGGGCAGGGAAGCACGGTTCCATTGACCGCATTGGGGACACTTCATGGCGGAAACTCCTTCTTATGTCAAAACTTTGAGGGGTTAGAAATCAATTGGGTCGTCCTCGTCGTTGTCGTCAATGACGAGCCAGCCGCTGGAAAGGAAGTTCGCCATGTCCTCGCGGCTCATCACCCAGTCCACTTCCTGCACCGCCATGCCCGCGTAGCTGATGGGGTGCACCGCGTCATCCTGCGGGATGCGCAGTTCCTCAATCACGCAGGTGCGCAGCTTCAGCGCCTGCTCCATGGCGGCAATCATGTCGTCGAGCGTCATGTTCGTCTGAAGATTGTTCTTCATGATGACGTCCACAAGGTCGCGCGCCTGATCGTAGGTAAAGGTACGGCACTGGTCTGCCAAGGTGGACATGACCGTGCGGGCGCGCTGTGTACGCATGAAATCGCCGCCGCCGCCCGCCTTGCGGATGCGCATGTAAATGACTGCCGCGCGCCCCGTGAAGCAGTAAGTGCCCGCCTGCGCCATCGTCGGCTCGGTCTGACCGGGGTCAAGCGGATAGCGCCGCAGATACGCCGCCTCCGACGCGTTGACTGTGATATCCACGCCGCCCAGATAATCAATAATGTTGGCAATCATCTGGAAATTCAGCAGAATGTACTTTTCAATTTTGATGCCCAGGTGCTGGCTGATAACCTTGCACAGCGCTTCCGGCCCGGAATTGCGCGCGATGTAGTTGATGCGCCCAATCACGCCGTCGGGGCGCTCCACCAGCGCGTCGCGGATAATCGACGTGAGCATGATGCGGTGCGTCACCGTGTCCAGTGTGACAATCACGATGCCGTCGGTGTTCACGAGTTTGTTCGTCCACTGGTCGGAGCAGAGCAGCAGATAGTGGTGCAGCCCTTCGCGTGGTTCGGGGATGCTGTCATAATCAATCGTCGGAATCGGCTTCGGGGTGTCCGCCAGCGCGGGTGCGGTCAGACAGGGGATGAGCAGACAGAGCGTCAGCAGCAGACTCATCAGGCGTTTCATCGTGATTTCTCTCCTTTGTTAGAGCATTGAATGCTGCAAGACATATTGGTCCCCATATGCAGCTTCTTCATTATAGCATTCCTTTGCGCGAAAAGGAAGGGACAAACCGCCCTCCCGCGGATTTTTACATTTTCACTGCGCACAGTGACGCGAAAAAAGCTCCCTGCCCGTCAGACAGAAAGCTTTTTTGGGATAAGCTGAACTCACAGCGCCTTTTTAATCAGGTCTTCCAGCGCAGCCTTCGGGTGATAGCCCACCAGCGTGTCCACCACCTGACCGTCCTTGAACAGAATCAGCGTCGGAATGCTCATCACGCCGAACTGCTGGGCGAGTTCGGGGCACTTGTCCACGTCCACCTTGCCGACGACGACGTCATCCGCGTGCGCGGCGGAAACTTCCTCCACCACCGGTGCGAGCATCCGGCACGGGCCGCACCACGTTGCCCAGAAGTCCACCAAAACGGGCTTGTCCTGCTTCACAAAAGAAGAAAATTCACTGCTCATAAGTTCCTTGGCCATAAAAACACATCCTTTCTCAATGGTAATGTCAGTTTTTGAGCGCGTCTGCGGCAGAAATCACGCGCAGCAGCTTCGGCGCATATTTTCCGGACTCACTGCGCTTCTTTTCCGTCGCCGTCAAGCCGATGAGCGCCGCCGCCAGCCCGATCACACCGCCGATGGCACTGCCCGCCGTCTCGCTCCGCGGCGCAACCAGCGCGCCCAGCAACATGCCGATGAACAGCCCTGCCAGCGGCAAGAGATACGCCAGCGCGGATGCCTTGACAATCGTCTGTTCGGGCAGTGACACCACTGCCACGTCGCCCACATGCCCTTCACCCTTCACCAGCAATACATGCTTCTTTTCACCGCCGATGCAGGCGTGGCATTTTTCGCAGTCGCCGGGGCGGCAGAAGGTGACTTCCAGCGTGTCGCCGGAAACCGCGGTAATCGTTCCTGTTCTTTCCATGAAGTTGTCCCTCCTTGCAAGAGATGCTTCATTATAGCACAGGAATGCAGCCGCGTCAATCCGCGCTTTCCTGACAAAGACAGTATACCCCGCTTTTTGCAAAGTGAAACCGGCTTTTTACGAAATTTACTGCGCCGTCATGATGCGCACGCCTGACGCGGGAACGCCTGTATGCACCTGCACGAGCGTCAGCACCAGCGCGGTGTCCTGCTCCGTGATTTCCTGTTTTTCCGTCACGATGGTGACGCTCCCGTCCGTCACCACAGCGCAGCACGGCGCGAGCTCCGAGGTCAGCAGCGCCCCTTCCAGCGCTAACTGCGCCTGATGCAGCGCAACGTAGGCTTGCAGTTCTTCCGCCGCGCTTTGCCGCGCAGCGCGGTCGGTGTTTTCGCTGCTGATGAGGGTTTCCAGCGCCGTCATGTCGCGCTGATAGGCGCTGCCTCGGCTGATGCGGAATGCCTCCAAGGGCGATGCGCTTGATTCGGCGGATGTCATCGGCAGCGTCACACGCTGCGCCTGCGGGGATGACGGGCGCAGCAGAAGCGCCGCGGTGAGCGAAAGCGCCAGTGCCGCCATCAGCAGCCAGTTCTTTCGGCGGACAAGGAATGTCGGCAGGGATTGCAGCTTCATGGGGCGTTTCCTCCTTTTCGCGGATACACGGCGACGCGGCTGCTGTCCAGCCCAAGAAGCGTCGTCACGGCTTCCTGCAAGCGCAGGCGGACGGCAATGTCCTCCGCACCGGACGCCACCACCACCGCGCCGCAGGGTTGACTGTCCTCTGTGTAGATGGTTACGCTGACGCTGCCCGCCCCCGCGATTTCGGACAGCACGCGGGCAATACGGGTTTCCTCGTCGGGGCTGCTGCCGCTGATTGCACTCACGGACAGCGCCAGCACCACGCAAAGCGCGATTGCCGCATACAGCCAGCCGTCCCGCCGAAGCAGCTCCCGGAAGCGGGTCATGTTCATGGGGTGTCCTCCTGCGCGGATGGCTGGCGCAACAGGGCATCCACCGCATCAGCAAAGGAAAAATCAGCCGTTTCAGACAGGGGAGACGCGGCGGAAGCGCTGCTTTCCGGCTGCGAAAACTGTGTACACAGCGTTTGCAGCGCCGTCAGCCACGAGAGCAGCAGCAACAGACTTGCCACCAGATGCACCGTGCTTTTCAGCCTCGTTTCCGGCAGCAGAGACAGCAGGAGCGAAGAAAGCAGCGACAGCACCGCAAACCCGGTCAGCGCTTCCATCGTCATTCACCTCGTTATCGCAGCATCATCGTGAACCCGCTGACGGCAATCAGCTGCGCAATCAGCATCAAATACATGGCAGCTGCGGATAATTGCAGCACGAACAGCAGCATCAGCACCTTCGCGAAATCGTGGATGCACCCGGCGAGCGAACCGTCGGATACCGGCTGCATCAGCGCGGATGCGAGCTTGTAGAGCATTGCGGCGGCCAGCGTTTGGCACAGCGGCAGCACCGCGCGGGACGCTATGACGATCAGCCCCGTCACGCCTAAGGCGCTTTGCACCAGCATCCCGGAGCCGACCAGCGTGTCCACTGTGTCCGCGAACAGCCCGCCGACGAACGGCACGAGGTTGTTCAGCGCGTATTTCGCCGTGCGGAGCGTCACGCCGTCAATTGCCGCCGCCGTTACCGAGCGCGTCGTCAGCACGCCGATGAACACCGTGAACCCGATGCCCAGCGACCACACCGCGCATTGCTGCGTAAATTCCGCCAGCCGCTGCACGCGGATTCCATCGCCCAAATGGCAGAGCATACACAATACCCCCGATGCGACCGCCAGCGGCACGGTTACGCAGGAAATCAGGCTTGTCATCGCGCTTGCGGAAGCCACCACCGCCGGCTGCATCAGCGCCGAACCCGCGCTCCCGCCGACTGCCGCCATCATCGTCAGCAGCATCGGCAGCAGCCCCTGCATCCCAGCGGAAATCTGCTGCACCGTCGTAACCGCCAGCGTGATGTGGTCACTCAAATCCTGCGTGAGAAACACACACACGAACAGCTGCACAACGATGCGTCCGCATTCGCTGCTTCTGCCGCTGAACTGTTTCAGCAGCGCCCAGAGCAGCGCGGGGGCAATCAGCCGCGTCAGCCGCCAGAGACTTTGCCGCACGGCAGAAAAGAACTGCCGCGAGAGCAAATCGGCGGTCTGCTGAAAGTCGATGGTCATTTCGCCGCGCGCAATGGCGGTCAGCGTCTGCCGGAAACCGCCGGTTTGCGCGAAGGGGTCGTCGTCGGAGAGGGCGGATTCCAGCGCGGCGCTGTCCAAGGCGGATACGATGGTGTCGATGCCGCTGGAAAGCGATTCCGCCTCGCCCGATTCTGCGGATGCGCCTGCCGTCAAGACAGCGGCAAGGACACAAGCTGCGACAACAGCGCCTGCAAGACGGGCAATGCGCTGGAGAGCAGCAGCACCCGCCCGGCGAACTCCACTTTCAGCGCAAGGGCTTCCTCCTGCGCGTCCCGGCACGTCTGCGCCGCAAAGTCCAGCAGGAGCGACAGCCCGGCGATTTTGAGCAGCTGCTGCATGAAGCTGTCGTCCAGCCCGCTCATGGCGGATAAAGACGCAATCCCGCGCACCAGCGCCGAGAGCGCCGGAAGCGCCGCCAGCAGCACGATTGCGCCCGCGCCCAGCGATACGCCCCACCCGGCTTCCGGCCGCAGACGACGCAGAATCAGCGCCACCAATGCCGCGCAGACCGCAAAGCCCGCCAGTTTTCCCGCCGTCTCCATCCCGCGCCCTCATCCAAGCTGGAAAATCGTCCGCACGTTGGTGAACAACTGCGACAGAAGCGACACGACCATCAGCAGCACAATCGCCAGCCCGGCGACTGTCGCCAAATTCGCCAGCTCACTGCGCCCGGAACTGTTCAGCACCGACGCCACGACCGTCGTGAGGATGCCGACCCCGGCAATCTGAAAGAGCAGGTCAAGCTGCATGGAACTTTCCCCCTTACATCAGGATAAGCAATAGGCACAGCCCGCCAATCCAGCCCAGCGTCTGATACAGCCGCGCGTCCTTGTCCGCCTTGCGTGCCGCTTTCTCGTGCATCAGCGCCAACTCCTGCCGCGCGTTTTCCACCGCCAGCAGTCGGCTTTCGAGGCTGCCGCGGCTGAGCAGGTGCATCATTCGGCTGATGATGTCCTTTTCGCTGATTGCCGGACACAGCCTGTCCGTCAGCACGCCCGGCGAGGACAGCGGCGCACGTTCCAGCGCGTCCGCAAGCTGACGCAATAGCGTATCCGGCGGATGATTCCCGTCCGCGCACAGGCGAAACGCTTCCGGCAGCGAGTACGCGCATGACGCCATCAGCAGGTGCAGGTGCTGGAGAATTTCGCCCCAGCGCGCCAGCCGCTGCTCCTCCTGCCGCAGGTGCGTGGACAGGTGCAGCCCCGCCAGGGTGGACAGCAGCGCCGCGCAAATCGGAAACAGCAGGCGCGTCATGACTGCGCAATCGGGCTGCCGCAGCGGTCGTGCAGCGCGGTGATTTTCCCGCCGCCCTCGCTGGAAAGCAGCACATACAGGTCGAAGCACCGCCGGGAGAACAGGGGCGATAATGCCGGGCGATTCGCCGTTTCCGCCAGCGCCGTGCCGTGCACCGTCGCCAGCACCGACGCGCCGCACGCCCACGCGTCCATCACGCACGCCGCGTCCTCCGCGCCGGACAGTTCGTCCATAGCAATCACGTTTGGCGCCATTGAGCGGATTAACCATGGCACGGCTTCCGTCTTCGGCAGCCCGTCCAATACGTCGGTGGATGCGCCCACGTCCAATTGCGGCACACCGTCCACGCACGCCGCCAGTTCGCCGCGCTCGTCAATCAGCGCCGCTTGAACCGACATCGTATCCGCCATTTGCCGCGTCAGGTCGCGCAGGAGCGTTGTCTTGCCGCTGCCGGGTGCGCCGATGATGAGCACCGACGGCGTTTTGCCCGGAAACAGGGCGGGAAAGCGGCTGATGAGACCATCGGCACAGCCACGCCATTCGCCCGCAATGCGGATGCACACGGACGCAATGTCCCGCAGCGTGCTCTGCCCGTTTTTGCGCGTGATGTGCCCGCACAGCCCCATGCGGTGGCCGCCGCGCAGCGTCAGGTAGCCGCGCCGGGTTTCGTCTGCGCGCGCGAACAGGCTGTGCCCTGAAAGCGCCTCCGTCAGCGCCTCTACCTGCATCTGACCGGGAATCCAGTCGAGCTTCGCCGTCCGCGTCGCCGTTACGAACACGGCGGGGCGCTCGGCGCGGATGCGGATTTCGCGCAGTTCGCCCGGCAGCAGCATCGCCAATTCATCCCGGATGCACTCCGGAAAGCAGGGGGAGAGAAAATCGCGTGTTTCATCCCAATTCATGGTATCCCTCCTATTCAAACAGCGTCAGCCCTAATTTCTGGTACAGCGCCCAATCTACCAGCCCGTTCGCTGAAAGCCTGAATGTTTTGCGCGCTTTATCCACCGCGCGCTGCGTCGCCGAGCCGAAAATGCCGTCCGGTGTTCCGAAATAGAAGCCCAGCGCGCGGAGCTTCCGCTGCACGGCGCGAACCATGCTGGAGCGGTCGCCGTTTTTCAGCGTCCGCAGACTGCCGCCCAGTTCGCCGTACGCGCCGCATTCAATGACGACGACCGTTCCGTTGGGTACGCGCGCATAGAGAGCTTCCGCATCGGCGACGCGCATTCGGATGCACCCGTGGCTGGCGTTTGTGCCAATGGACTCCGGGCGGTTCGTGCCGTGAATGCCATAGTCGCCCCACGGGACGTTCAAGCCCAGAAAGCAGGTGCCGAAACCGCCCATCTCGCCCGAAAAGCGCCGGTTGATGCGGAACACGCCCAGCGGCGTCGGCGTATCCCGCGCGCCGGTGGCAATCGGGTATCGCGCGGCGATTTCACTTCCGCAGAACAGCGTCAGCATCTTCTGCTCCACATCAACGTGGATGGCGCAGACGGTGGAGGCACTCCGCACGCGCCCGGCGAAGAGCGGAAAAATCAGAACAATCAGCAGAATCAGCAGCGAAAGGAGTCTGCGCAAGGGTGAACAGCCTCCTTTCGGGCGCATCTGCGCTTGCAGAAAGAGCATATGGAGCGCAGCGGACAGATAGAACGCAAAGTTTTTACGCAAAAATGATGAATAACTGCTTGATTTTAACACATCATATGCGTTATAATGGAGATAAAGACAGGGAGGTCTGTCTGGACAATACGATTAGGAGGAAAACCGAATGAAGAAGTTTCTTGCGGTCCTGCTGATGCTCGCCATGCTGCTGTGCGGCGCTGCTTTCGCGGAAGACACAGCCCCCGCGCTGACCAAGGACGTTGTGGTGCTCTTTACCAGTGACGTCCACTGCGGCATTGACCAAGGCTGGGGCTACGCGGGTGTGGCGAATATGCGCAACAGCCTGCAGGCAGACAACCATGTGGTGCTTGTCGATGATGGCGACGCGATTCAGGGCGAAACCATCGGCACGCTGACCAAGGGAAGCGCCATCATTGAGCTGATGAACGCGGTCGGCTACGACATCGCCATCCCCGGCAATCATGAATTTGATTACGGCATGGAGAACTTCCTCGAACTGACCAAGCAGGCGAATTTCCCCTACATCTCCGCAAACTTCACCTGCCGCGATAAGCTGGTTTTCGCGCCCTACGTCATCAAGGAATTTGACGGCGTGAAAATCGCCTTTGTCGGCATGACTACCCCGAACACGATTACCTCCTCCACACCCGTCTACTTCCAAGATGATGAAGGCAACTTCATCTACGGCTTCATGCAGGATGAAACGGGCGATAAGCTCTACGCGGCGGTGCAGTCCGCGGTGGATGCGGCGCGCGCGGAAGGCGCAACGTACGTCGTTGCCATGGGGCATATGGGCATTGAGGAAAGCTGCTCGCCTTACATGAGCACCGAGGTCATCACGCATACCACGGGTATTGATGCGTTCCTTGACGGCCACGCGCACGAGACGATGGCTTGCAACGAAGTTAAGAATGCTGAGGGCAAGACGGTGCTGCGCGCGGCTTGCGGCACGAAGCTGTCCTCCGTCGGCTATCTGCGCATTGCCAAGGATGGCAAGCTGACGACGGGCCTGTACACTTGGACGGTGGACATTGCCGCGCCGAAGCTGCTGAATCTGACGGGCGACGCGGCGGACGCAGTGGCGGCGCAGGTCGCCAAGCTCGACGAAATCCGTCAAACCGTCGTTGCAACCTCGCAGGTTCCGCTCTACGTCAATGACCCCGTCGCGGTGACGGCGGAAGGCACGCCCGTTCGCATCGTCCGCAACGCCGAAACGAATCTGGGCGACCTGTGCGCCGATGCGTACCGCGCGCTGTCCAACGCGGACATTGCGTTCGTCAACGGCGGCGGCATCCGCAAGCAGATTGAAGCGGGCGACATTACGCTCGACGACATTTACAGCGTCCATCCCTTCGGCAACACCATGTGCGTCATCCGCGTGACGGGTCAGCAGGTGCTGGACGCGCTGGAATGGGGCGCACGCGCTGTGCCGAGCGAAAACGGCGGCTTCCTGCAGGTCTCCGGTCTGACTTACGAGATTCACACGGGCGTCGCGTCCTCTGCTGAAAAGGACGAGAACGGCATGTTTACGCGCGTTTCGGGCGAATACCGCGTCAAGAACGTGATGGTCGGCGGTCAGCCCCTTGAACTGGACAAGACCTACACGCTGGCATCCCACAATTACATGCTGCTTGGCCATGGCGACGGCTACACCATGTTCGACGGCTGCGAAGTGCTGGGCGAGGACATGATGGTTGACAATCAGGTGCTGATTACCTACATCACGACCACCCTCGGCGGCGTGGTGGGCGAACAGTACGCCAACCCCTACGGCGACGGTCGCATCGTGGCGGTGGAATAATCAACATTTCCGGCTGGTGATTTCTGCGTTTGCAGGGGTCATCAGCCCCTTTTTTTGTGTCCGGCAATTGTTTTCCCACTGTTTTTTGCTTGACAAGTGCCGGAAAAGATGGTATGATAACCGCAATTCAACAGAGACGCAAGTCTCCACAAGGCTATGAAGAGCAGCAGTAGCCGGGAAGTCGCTTTTGCAGAGAGCCGCGAACAGGTGCGAGTGCGGCAGGCGGACACCGGGGAAGAAACAGCTCAGAGCCGCCGCCCGAAAAGCGTTTGCTTAGTAGGCACGGACGGGGGAAGCCCGTGACAGCTTCGCGCAATCGTCATTTTTGACCGTTGCGATAGAGTTGCTCCGGCGCGCGCCGGGGAAAATTGGGTGGTACCGCGAGAAGTCTTTCGCCCCATGTGTTGGGGTTGAAAGGCGTTTTTTTATACCGCAAAAAAGCAAGGAGGATGACCATGAAGCGGACACATTACTGCGGCGCAATCCGCAAAGAGCATATGGGACAGACGGCGACGCTGTGCGGCTGGGTGCAGAATCGGCGCGATATGGGCGGCGTGATTTTTCTGGATGTGAAGGATCGCGAGGGCGTTGCGCAGGTCGTCTGCAATATGCAGTACCTGCCGCCGGAGGACTTCCACCATGCGGAAACGCTGCATATGCAGAGCGTGATTCAGGTGGAGGGCGAAATCCGTCACCGCGACGAAGAAACGTATAACCCGCGTCTGGCGACGGGCGAGGTGGAGCTGCTGGCAAAGCGCCTTGTTGTCCTCAGCGAAGCGCAGCCCCTGCCGTACTCGATGGACGAGGATGCGAAGGTGCGCGAGGAACTGCGGCTCAAGTATCGCTATCTGGATTTGCGCCGTCCGCAGTTGCAGAAGGCGCTCCGCTTCCGCCATCAGGTGCAGATGGCGGCGGAAAAGTACCTGAACGGCGACGGCTTCACCTGCATTGAAACGCCGATGCTCTGCAAATCCACCCCAGAAGGCGCACGCGATTACCTCGTGCCCAGCCGCGTGCATCCCGGCAAGTTCTACGCTCTGCCGCAGTCGCCGCAGATTTTCAAGCAGATGCTGATGGTCGGCGGCATGGACAAGTATTATCAGGTCGCCCGCTGCTTCCGCGACGAGGATCTCCGCGCCGATCGCCAGCCGGAGTTCACGCAGGTCGATATGGAGATGTCGTTTGTGGAGCAGGAGGATATCCTCCAGCACTTGGAGCGCCTGTTTAAGAGCATCTTTCGTGACGTAATGGGACGCGAAATCGGCTATGATTTCCCGCGCCTGACGTGGCAGGAGTCCATGGATCGCTACGGCTGCGACAAGCCGGACTTGCGCTTCGGCATGGAGATCCGCGACGTGACGGACTTGGCGGCGGAATGCTCCTTTTCCGTTTTCCGGCGCGTGGCGGACGAGGGCGGCAAGGTGCGCGCGCTCAATTGCAAGGGCTGCGCGGAGAAATTCACCCGCACAACCATCGAAACGCTGACCGACCACGCGCTGGGTTACGGCGCGAAGGGCATGGCGTGGATTCTCATTCACGACAGCGGTGAGGTCAACTCCATTTTGCAAAAGTACTTCACCAAGGCGCAGTGGCAGGCGCTGCTGACCGCGCTGGATGCCCAAAATGGCGATTTCATCCTCTTCTGCGCCGATAAGTTCCAGACCGTCTGCCGAACGCTGTGCGGCTTGCGCCTCGAAGTCGGTGATATGCTGGGCTTGCGCGACAAGCAGGATTACCGCTTCTGCTTTGTCACCGACTTCCCGGAGTTCGAGTGGTCGGACGAGGAGCAGCGCTATATGGCGATGCACCACCCCTTCACCATGCCGTACGAGGAGGATTTGCCTTACCTGATGACCGATCCCGCGCGGGTGCGCTCACAGGCGTATGACGTGGTGCTGAACGGCATTGAGCTGGGTTCCGGCTCGATTCGTATCCACCGCCCGGACGTGCAGGCGCTGATGTTCCGCGCCTTGGGCTTCACCGAGGAAACCGCCCGCGCACGCTTCGGCTTCATGATTGATGCCTTCAAGTACGGTACGCCGCCGCACGGGGGATTCGCTTTCGGGCTTGACCGCCTTGTGATGCAGCTGCTTGGCGCGGATTCCCTGCGCGACGTGATTGCCTTCCCGAAGGTGCGCGACGCATCCGATTTGATGACGAGCGCGCCGGATTTTGTCGATGCCGAGCAGCTGGAAGTGCTGCAATTGGGCGTTTCGACGGCGGCGGAGGCAGAGAAGCATCCGCAGAAAAAGCGCCCGACGATGGCGATTAAGACCGTCGCGGAGCTGGCGAAGCTGTCCCTGACGGCAGAAGAAGAAGTGACAATGGGCGAGGAGCTGAACACAATTCTTGGCTTTGCCGAAGCCTTGCAGGAAGTGGACACGACCGACGTTCCGCAGACGGCGCACGTCATTCCAACGGAAAACGTGCTGCGCGAGGACATTCCGGCAGCGCCCTTTGACCGCGATTTGCTGCTCTCCAACGCGCCGACGCACACCGAAGACTGCGTGAATGTGCCACAGACATTCGATTAAGGGAGGAATCAGGCATGAAAATTACCCGAATGACGCTGCTGGCGCTGTCCGATGCCATGCAGCGCGGCGATTTGACCTCCCGCGAGGTCACGCAGGCGTATCTCGACCGCATCCATCAGGTGGAGGGCAAGGTGCAGGCGTATATCAGCCTGAACGAGGAAGAAGCGCTCCGTCAGGCGGATGAATGCGACAAGAAGCGGCAGCAGGGCGAAAAGGTGTCGCCGCTTTTCGGCATTCCTGTCGCCGTGAAGGACAACATCTGCGTCAAGGGCGGCAAAACCACCTGCGCATCCAAAATGCTGGCGGATTTCGTATCGCCGTACTCCGCCACGGTCTGGGAGAAATTGCAGGCGGCGGGCTGCGTCCTGCTCGGCAAGACGAATCTGGATGAGTTTGCCATGGGCTCATCCACCGAAAACAGCGCGTTTCACCCCACGCATAATCCGCGTGATTTGTCGCGCGTGCCGGGTGGGTCGTCCGGCGGCTCGGCGGCGTGCGTCGCGGCGGATGAAGCACCCTTTTCTCTCGGCAGCGACACCGGCGGCTCCATTCGCCAGCCCGCAGCGTTCTGCGGCGTTGTTGGCATGAAGCCGACGTATGGCATGGTCAGCCGCTATGGGTTGGTCGCGTTTGCCTCGTCGCTGGATCAAATCGGCCCGATGACGAAGACTGTGGCGGACAACGCGCTTGTGCTGGACGCGATTGCCGGCTACGATTGCCGCGACACGACCTCCATCAAACGCGGCTATACGCCCATGAACCGTGAGATGAAAGCAGGCGTGAAGGGCTTGCGCATCGGTCTGCCGAAGGAAATGTTCGGCGAGGGCTTGTCCGCTGATGTCCGAAAAGCCGTCATGAACGCTGCCAAAACGCTCGAACGCCTTGGCGCGACGGTGAAGGAAGTCAGCATTCCGTCGCTGAAAGTCGCGCTTCCGGCGTATTACGTCCTGTCCTCGGCGGAAGCCAGCTCGAACCTTGCGCGTTTTGACGGTGTCCGCTATGGGCATCGTGCGGCGGAATATGCTGATTTGGAGGAATTGTACCTGAAGAGCCGCAGCGAGGGCTTCGGCGCGGAGGTCAAGCGGCGGATTCTGCTGGGCACTTACACGCTGTCCGCCGGGTACTTCGATGCGTACTACAAGAAGGCGCTGCAAGTGCGAACGCTCGTCATCCGCGAACTGAACGCGGTGCTGAAAGACGTTGACTGCCTGCTTTCGCCCGTCGCGCCGACGACTGCCTACAAAATCGGCGAAAAGACGATGTCGCCGCTGGAAATGTACCTCGGCGATATTGATACCGTCCCGGTGAATATCGCGGGCATTCCGGGCTTGTCGCTGCCTTGCGGGCTTGACCGCGCGGGGCTGCCTGTCGGCGTGCAGCTGATGGGCGCGACCTTCTCCGAACCGCTGCTCTACCGAGTCGGCTATGCGCTGGAAGAGGCGCTGGGCGAAATCTGCAAGGAGGCGACGCTGTAATGGCTTGGAAGATGATGGACGGATACGAAATGGTCATCGGCTTGGAGGTTCATGTGGAGCTGAAAACGAAGACCAAAATCTTCTGCGCCTGCCCGACGACCTTCGGCGCAGCGCCGAACACGCAGTGCTGCCCGGTCTGTATGGGCTTTCCCGGCACGCTGCCGGTGCTCAATCGGCAGGTGGTGCATTACGCGGTGCTGGCAGGGCTGGCGACGGGCTGCACGATTGCGCGTTACTCCAAGCAGGACAGAAAGAATTATTTCTATCCCGACCTGCCCAAAGCGTACCAAATCAGCCAGTATGACCTGCCGCTGTGCGTCGGCGGGCACTTGATGGTGGAGACGGAAGCGGGCGAGAAGCGCATTGGCATCACGCGCATCCACATCGAGGAGGACGCGGGCAAGCTCGTGCATGACCCGGAGAAGGGGACGCTCATCGACTGCAACCGCTGCGGCGTTCCGCTGATTGAAATCGTGTCTGAGCCGGATATTCGCACGCCGCAGGAGGCTGTCGCGTACCTGCACAAGCTGAAGGCGGTCATCGAGTACACGGGCGTGAGTGACTGCCGGATGCAGGAGGGTTCGCTCCGCTGTGACGTGAACCTCTCCATCCACAAAAAGGATGAACCGTTCGGCACGCGCACGGAAATGAAAAACCTGAACTCGTTTACGTCCGTTCAGCGCGCGATTGAGGAGGAATACCGCCGGCAGGTGGAGGCAGTCAAGAAGGGCGAAGCGATTGTGCAGGAGACGCGCCGCTTCGACCAGACCACGGGCAAAACGTCCTCCATGCGCCGCAAGGAGAACGCCAACGACTACCGCTATTTCCCCGACCCGGACTTAGCGCCCATTGTGCTGAGCGACGAAGTCATTGCCGGGTGGCGCAAGGAACTGCCGCAGCTGCCGGATGTGCGCAAGGCGGCGTACATGGCGGATTACGGGCTGACGGCGTACGCGGCGGAGCAGCTGGTCTCCAGCAAATATCTGGCGGACTACTTTGAAACGGCGGCGCAGTCCACCGCGGCGGTCAAAATGCTGGCGAACCTGATGATCAGCGAAGTGTTCCGCCTGCTGGATGGCGAGGATACGAAAATCCCGCTGAACCCGGCGGCCTTGGCGAAGATTGCGGACATGACGGAGCAGAGCCTTATCAGCGTCGGTACAGCGAAAAAGACGATAGACGCGCTCTGGGACACGCCCGAAGACCCGGAGGAATACGTCACCCGCATGGGACTGATGCAAATCAGCGATGAAGCGGTGTTGACAGAGTACGTCCGCAAAGCCATCGACACGCACCCGGAGATGGTCGCGGGCTACCGCAAGGGCAAGCTGACGCTGAAAAACGCGCTGATGGGCGTGGCAATGGGGCTTTCCGGCGGCAAGGCGAACCCGGTGGTGCTGCAAAAGCTGATGGACGCGGCGCTGGACGCATAATAGCAGGAAGGAATTACGCAATTCATGTCAATCGAAAAGGTACGCGCAGCATTTGCCGCGCTGGGAATTGCCGACCGCATCCGCGAACTCGATGAATTCAGCGCAACGGTTGCTTTGGCAGCGCAGGCGCTGGGCTGTGGGCCGGGGCGCATTGCGAAAACGCTCTCGTTTCAGGGCAAGGAGCAGCCGATTCTGATTGTCACGGCGGGGGATGGTAAAATCGACAACCACCGCTTCAAGGAGCGCTTCGGCGTGAAGGCGAAGATGCTCGCAGCGGAGGAAGTGCCGGAGAAAATTGGCCATGGCGTCGGCGGCGTCTGCCCGTTCGCAGTCAACGAGGGCGTTGAGGTCTATCTGGATGACTCGCTGCGCCGCTTTGAGACGGTGTTCCCCGCGTGCGGCAGCAGCAACAGCGCCATTGATACTATTTCCAAATTCACCTGCGCCATCTGCTCGCGCCTTTTCCGCGCTTGCGTCCGCTCATTCCACTTAGCGTAGCGCTGCTACGCTGCGTTTCATTCGCGTTAGCCAGCGCGAAAAATTCGCTTCGCATCTTGGCGCATTCTCATTTGGAAATAGTATGAGATGACACTGCCGGAACTGGAGCACTATTCCGGCGCGCTTGGCTGGGTGCATGTCTGCAAGGATGTACCGTAAAATCGCACACGAAAAAGACCACGCACCGAAAATCGGTCATGCGTGGTCTTTTTCACATGCGGCAGAATCAGGGAATCAGCAGACGCCCGCAGCTTTCGCACTCCACAATCTCGCCGTTGGCGGACGTGACGCGGCTCAGCACTGCCGACGGCAGCGACATATTGCACCCGCTGCACTGGTTGTTAATCAGCCGAGCGAGCGGCGGCGTGATGCGCTTCTTAATCTCGTGATAGCGTGCCAGCAGCTCCGGCGCAATGCCCTCGCCCTTCTTGGCGACGATGGCCTTCTGTGCCTTCAGGGCAGCTTCCTTTTCCGGTGATTCCTTGTCGTACTGCTTCTTGAGATTATCAAATTCTTCCTTCAGCTTAATGGCATCGCGGCGCAGGCTGCGTTCCTTCTGATCGTAATCGTTGGCATCCTTTGCCATGCGCTTCATTTCCTGCTCATAGCTGCCAATCGTCTCCAGAAAGCGGTTCACTTCGCTCAGCAGCGCTTTCGTATCATCCAATTCGGTCGGAGGATTCTGCTCGAAGCGGCTTTGCAGGTGGCGCAGCTGTTCTTCGCAGCGGGTGATGGCATCGCGGATGGCATCCTTGCGGTCAGAGAGAATCGCCACCTGTTCCTCCATCTGCTTGTACTGCTTCTGCTTGGCGTTGAACTGCGTGCGGCAGGTATTCATCTTCTGGCGCAGCGGACTGCGGCTCAGCTCCTGTTCGAGTTTGTCAGCCTTGCGGTCTTCCACTTGATACTGCCATAACATAGCAAGCTGGTCCATAAGTACCTCCTTGATAAACAGCGTGCCGGAGGGCACGGACGGTCACTCATACGCGCTGCGTTCGGAGCGCGAAATGTGCATTTTCCATTGTACTATATCCGGCGCATTTTGTAAAGCCTTCATGAGCGCAAAAATACCGGGATTTTCCGTGGCAAAGTGTCCCGCCTCCAACAGCACCACGCCGTGGTAGGATGCATCCAGCGCAATGTGGTGCTTCACCTCGCCCGTGAGGAAAGCATCCGCGCCCATGGCGTGCGCATCCGCCCACTCGTCGCACCCGCCGCCGGAGCAGAGACCGACGCGGTGGATGAGCGCCTCCCGATGCCCCATCACGCGCACTGCGTCGCCTAACTGCCGCGCGGCAAAATCCGCGAATGCTTCCGCAGTCATCGGTGCGGATAAATCTCCCACGCGCAGAAATCCCTCGCCGACGATGTTCTCCAGCCCCAGCAGTCCCGCCAGCGTGTCGTTCATGCCGCCGGGCGCTTGGTCGAAGTTCGTGTGCGCGGCAATCAGCGATAAGCCGTTTGCAATCAGCCGAATCAGCAGATGCCCCTCGTAATCCGCCTCAGTCAGGCGCTTACGAGCGGAGAACATCAGGGGATGATGCGTCACAATCAGGTTCGCGCCCGCTGCCAGCGCATCGTCAATCACGCGGTCGGTCACATCCAGCGCAAGATGGATGCCCGTCACCTCCGCCTGTGGATTGCCAACCAGCAAGCCGGAATTGTCGAAATCCGCCTGCGTGTCAAACGGCGCAAGCGCGTCAATCAGCTCGTAAACCCGCTGCACCGTCAGCATAATGCACCCTCCAATTCCGTGATTTTCCGTTGATAAAAGTCGATTTCCGCCGAAATTTCGCCGCGAATCCGGCTTACGTCACCCGCTGCGGATGCCAGCCCGGTCAGGCGGTCGTCCATCACCTTGATGCGGTAGCGGCAGTAGTCCAGCAGCATTTTCGGCGGATTCTGCACCCACAGCAAGCGCCCGTAGTGCACTTCCTCCGCCGTCCAGCCTTCCGCCTGCCCTGGTTCGGCACGCCAGAAGATGTAGAAGCGCCCCGCCGCTTGGCAGAGTTTCTCCTGCACGATGTGGTAGCCGATTTCAGGCAATGTCCGGCGGACGAGCGGCTGCTCCGTATGCGAGGAAAGCACCAGTACCGCTCCGCAGAGCTTCTCTGCGCCGCTAAGCAGCACCGTGCGGATGGTTTCGCCGCCCATGCCCATCATCGACACACACCCGCAAGGTTCGGTCAGCGCATCCAGCCCGTCGGCGAGCCGCACATGCGCACGCTTCTCCAAATGATGGCGGCGGACACTTTCTTCCGCGTGGAGAAGTGCCTTCGGGCTGACATCTGCCAGAATCATCTCTTGGCAAATGTTGTGCGTCAGCAGATAGCAGGGGAGCAGCGCGTGATCTGTGCCGATATCCGCGCCCAGCGCACACGGCTCGTACAGCTGCGCGGCGAGGGATAGTCTTTCGTCGAGCATAACGCCTCCCAAAAACGGCCCTGCCGCCGATTCGTGGACAGAGCCGCAAATGTTATTCCGTATAGTAGTCGCGCAGTTTCTTGGAACGGCCAGGGTGGCGAATCTTGCGCAGTGCCTTTGCTTCAATCTGCCGGATACGTTCGCGGGTGACGTTGAACTCCTTGCCAACTTCCTCCAGCGTGTGCGCCTGTCCATCCTCCAGCCCGAAACGAAGGCGGATGACCTTCTCCTCGCGCGGGGTCAGTGTGTGCAGCACTTCCTGCAATTGTTCGCGCATCATGGCGTTGGACGCCACCTCCGCCGGCGCGGGCGCGTTCTCATCCTCGATGAAGTCGCCCAGATGGCTGTCCTCTTCCTCGCCAATCGGGGTTTCCAGCGACACCGGCTCCTGCGCAATCTTGATGATTTCACGCACTTTGCTCTCGCTGATGCCCATTTCCTTCGCGATTTCCGCGGGTGTGGGGTCGCGCCCCAGCTCCTGCGCCAGCTGACGATTGACGCGAATCAGCTTGTTGATGGTCTCCACCATGTGCACGGGAATGCGAATCGTGCGCGCCTGATCGGCGATGGCGCGGGTAATCGCCTGCCGAACCCACCACGTCGCGTAGGTAGAAAACTTGTAACCCTTGGTGTAGTCGAATTTTTCTGCCGCTTTGATTAAGCCAAGGTTGCCCTCCTGAATCAGGTCAAGGAACTGCATTCCGCGCCCGACATAGCGCTTGGCGATGGACACCACAAGGCGCAGGTTCGCTTCACTGAGCTTCTTTTTTGCCGCTGCTTGCTCCTCTGGCGTGCCTTCCGCAATCTGCTTTGCCAGCGCAATTTCTTCCTCGGTGGTCAACAGGGGATATTTGCCGATTTCTTTCAAATACAGGCGGACAGGGTCGTCGGAACTCACGCCGTCGGGGACGGACAGGTTAATCGTGTCAAGGGGGGTGTCCTCGCTGGACTGCGCAGGCTGCGGGTCGTTTTCATTGATGACGGTCACGCCGAGCGCCTCGAGATTCTCCAGCACCTTGTCCAGCTGATCCGGCTCGATGTAGAGATCCATCAGGCGTTCCATAATCTCCTTGTAGGTCAGCGTGCCCTTCTTCTTGCCGTATTCATAGAGGTCATCAAGCCGCTTTTGGCGGCTATCCGGGGTTTGTGTCAAGCGGAATCCACTCCCTTCAGCCCAACAGGGAATCATCAATCCATGTAGTCCACCAGATTCTTGGACATGTTCGGGCGCTTAATCTTGCGCAGCGCCTTCACCTCAATTTGGCGGATGCGTTCGCGGGTGACGTTGAACGCCTTGCCAACTTCCTCCAACGTACGCTGCTGACCGTCATCCAGCCCGTAGCGCATCCGGATGACCTGCTCTTCACGCGGCGTCAGCATGTGCAGCACATCGGAAAGTGTCTGTTTCATCATGCTTTCCGCCACAATCTGGGAGGGCGGCGGTGTCTTGTCGTCTTCGAGGAAGTCGCCGAGGTGGCTGTCCTCCTCCTCGCCAATCGGGGATTCGAGCGACACCGGCTCCTGTGCAATCTTGATGATTTCCTGCACCTTGCTCACGCTGATGCCCAGTTCCTTCGCGATTTCCTCCGGGCGCGGCTCACGCCCCAGCTTTTGCTGAAGCTGGCGGTTCACGCGCACGATGCGGTTAATTGTTTCCACCATGTGCACGGGAATGCGGATGGTACGCGCCTGATCGGCAATCGAGCGGGTGATAGCCTGCCGAATCCACCACGTCGCATAGGTGGAGAACTTGAAGCCCTTGGTGTAGTCGAACTTCTCCACTGCCTTCATCAGACCGAGGTTGCCCTCCTGAATCAGGTCGAGCAGGCTCATGGAGTTCTTGCTGCGCCCAACGTACTTCTTGGCAATCGACACGACAAGGCGCAGGTTCGCTTCGCTCAGGCGGCGTTTCGCCTCGTTGCGGATAGCGGGGTCGTCGCTTTCCAGCTGCTTGGCAACTTCAATTTCCGCTTCGCTCGTTAGCAGCGGAATGCGCCCGATTTCCTTCAAATACATGCGCACCGGGTCGTCGGCAGAAATGACATCAGCTTCGCTCAGGTCGTCGTTCAGTGCGGGATCGGGCACTTCCATGGCAGCAGGGGATGCATCCGGGATTTCCGCGGAATCCACCACGGTCACGCCCAGACTCTCCAGCTTGTCCAGCACCTTCTCCAGCTGATCGGCCTCAAAAAAAGTATTGCCCAGACGATCGGTCACTTCCTGATAAGTGATCGTGCCTTTGTTTTTTGCGTATTCGTACAGTTCGTCAAGCGGTGACGGACGGCCATTCTGCGAAAGCGTCAAGTTGAACTCTCCTTCTTGTGATACAGCCGGGTTTTCCGGCTCGGTAGCGATAAACAAATTGCAATTTCCATAACGACTGCATTATTTCAGTCGGTTGATGGTGGCAGTCAGCTGCTTTGCTTCATCCAGCGCCTGCATTTTTTCTGCGCCGGAGAGCGTTTTGATGCGCTTCATAATCTCGTCGTACTGCGCGCGCGCTCGTTTCAGGCGCATCCGCGATAGGCAGTCGTGCGCCATTTGCAGCATTTGATCCGTGCTTTCGCCGCTCTGCGCCATCAGCAGATGACTGACGCGGGCGCGCACCACCTCGTCGCTCTGGCTTTCCACCAGCGACGCGGCGGACACACCGCTTTGCAGCTGCAGAAACAGCTCCTTGAGCAGCGGGTCGCGGAAGTCGTCCTCCTGCGCCAAATCTTCCGGCAGACGCGACGAGGCAATCAGCGAAAGCAGCAGCTCCTCCGCGCGTACATCCTCGTCGGCATTTTCCGGCTCCGGGACAGGCGTCGCGGGCGGACGAGCGATTCGCGCGGGCAGGGGAGGCGCAGAAGTGATGTCCTTCGGCGGCGTCATGCCGATTTGCGCAATCAGCACATCGCGGCTGAAGCCCGTCTGCACAATGAGCTCCTGCAGGGCGTTCTCCATCTCCACCGGCTCCAAGTTCCGCAGGATTGCGGCGCACGCCTTCGCGTAGGCGGTTCGCCCCTCCTGCGTGGTCAGGTCGTGTTCCGCGCGAAGCCGCCGCATCCGGTAGGCTTGCGGCGTCAGGGCAGGCAGTTTGTCGAAGCCTTCTTTCCCATCGCGGCGGATGAATTCGTCCGGGTCAAGCCCGTCGGGGAAATCCAGCACGCGCGCCGGAATGCCTTCCGCCTCCAGTATATCCAGACCGCGCAGGATGGCGTGCTGCCCCGCGCTGTCGCCATCGTAGGACAAGTATACCATCGGCGCAAAGCGTTTGAGCAGCTTTGCCTGTTCGCTCGTCAGCGCCGTGCCGAGTGTCGCGCAGACGCCGGTCACGCCGAACTGCGTCAGCGAAACGACGTCCATGTACCCCTCGACCAGCACCACACGCTCCAAGTGCCGCTCTTTGCGCAGAAGATTTGCTGCGTACACGCCCAAACGCTTGTTGAAAATGGGGGTGTCGGACGTGTTGAGGTACTTCGGCTGCACGTTCTCAATTGCGCGCCCGCCAAACGCCAAGACGTTGCCGTATTGGTCGATGATGGGGAAAATCGCGCGGTTGCGGAACATGTCAAAAGCGCGGCGCGGGCGCGCAGGGCGATCCGCCGTCGCTTCCTCCGCGTCCTTGATGACAATCAGCCCAGCCATTTGCAGCTCTTCGGTGGTGTAGCCCTTTGCCTGCATCGCGCGGGTTAAAGCGTCCCAGCTGTTCGGCGCTGCGCCCAGACCGAATTTGCGGATGACACCGTCGGATACGCCGCGGCGCTTCAAATAATCCAGCATCGGCTGCCCCGCGGGGGTGAAGAGCGTTTCGTAGAAGAAGTGCGCCGCATCCCGATTGCACGCCAGCAGTCGCTCGCGCTGCGTCTGCCGCCGCTGATAATCCGGGTCAGCCTCCATCTGCGGCAGCGGCATGTGCAGCTGATCCGCCAGATGCTTCACCGCTTCGGGAAACGGCAGATGTTCAATCTCCATCACAAAATGGATGACGCTGCCGCCCGCCTTGCAGCCGAAGCAGTAGAACAGCTGCTTTTCCGGATCCACGGAGAAAGATGCGGTTTTCTCTCCATGGAAGGGGCATAGCCCCCAGTATTTGCGCCCATTCTTTTTGAGCTGGACGTACTGCCCAACGATCTGAACGATGTCCGCACGCGCGCGGAGCTCATCCAGCCAAGAAGGCGGAAAACGCACGGCACCGCTCACCTCCCTCAAAAAGCGTTCTGCCAAGGAACACAAAAAGCACACCCGGAACCAACAGGAAACGGGGAACGCATTGTGTTATTTGGATGGCTTGCAGGTCTGTCTCTGCTCATCCATCAGTTTAATTCGCCAAGAAATCGAAATTTCCTGCTTGTTTCAGCCTTGTGTTTTTGGAATCTTCGGAAAAAAAGCGGGAAAATGCGAAGAACGCTTGTTATATTGCCGAAAACCCGCTCGGCACGAACAGTTGCTGATAGGTGCGAATGGCGTAACGGTCGGTCATGCACGATACAAAGTCGCACACAGCGCGTGCCGTGCCTTCCTTGTAGCCGATGAGCACGAACTCCTCCGGCATTTCGCCCGGATGCTCGCTGTAATAGCTGAACAGCGCTTCCACAACGTGCTTGCAGCGTTCTTCCTCCGCCTGCCGCCACTGGTCATGGTATACGCGCGCAAACATGAACTCCCGCAGGCCGTCCATGGTTTCCTGCACCAGCGGCGACATGGCCAGCTTCGGTTTGTCCGCGCTGCACGCCACAATGTCGCAAATCATGGTGTTGATGCGCTCGCCGTGCGTCTGTCCCAGCACCTTCAAGCAGTCCGCCGGCAGTTCAAAGGGCTGCAAGACTCCGGCGCGCAGGGCATCATCCAAATCGTGATTCAAATACGCAATCCGATCGGCACGGCGGACGCACTGCCCCTCCAGCGTTGCGGGAAACTGCTTGCCAGAATGACAGAGGATGCCGTCGCGCACCTCCCACGTCAGGTTCAGCCCGTTTCCGTCGTTCTCCAGCGCCTCGACGCAGCGCTTCGACTGCTCGTTGTGCCGGAAGCCTTCAGGCATTAGCCTGTCCAGCGCGTGCTCGCCGATGTGCCCGAACGGCGTATGCCCCAAATCGTGCCCCAGCGCAATTGCTTCCGTCAAGTCCTCGTTCAGCTGAAGACACCGCGCCAGCGTCCGGGCAATCTGCGCCACTTCCAGCGTGTGCGTCAGCCGCGTGCGGTAGTGGTCGCCTTCAGGCGCGAGGAACACCTGCGTTTTGTATTTCAGGCGGCGAAACGCTTTGCAGTGGATGATGCGGTCGCGGTCGCGTTGGAAGTCCGTGCGCATCGGGCAGGGGTCAATCGGCTTTTCGCGCCCGCGCGTGTCCTTCGCGCAGACCGCCCGCGGTGATAGACGTTGTGCTTCCTCCTGTTCCAATTGCTCCCTGATGGTCATCGTCGTTTCCCTCCTCTCATTGCATTATAATTACAACATCGAGGGGCAAAAATCCTTGCGAAATCACAAATTTGACGCGAAAAATTCACACTTTACAAATCTGCGTTTTTATGCTATGATACTTGACTGTATCAACAAATTCGCAACGGGAGGAAAACTGACCCCATGAAGAAGAAATCAACCGCGAAGAAAGTATTGCTGACCATCCTCGGCGTCCTGCTGGCGCTGGTAATCGTGCTGGTGGGCACGGTCTACGTCATCTGGCACGACGAAATCACAACGCTGCTGTCCTTTCAGCAGGTGACGCAGCGCGATGAAAGCCATAAGGATGGTTCAGTGTATGTGCTGAATGTCTCCGGCGGCTACCATTTCGATGAGTTCTTGGCGCAGGGCGGCGCGTCCAATGACACGGAGCTTATCTCCTTTATCACGAACAGCATCACCAAGGGCATCATCCCCATGAGCATCAAAACCTCGGAAATCGCCTGCTCCGCTTTCACCGCGGATACGGCGGACGGCGACCGCGTTTTCGGCCGCAACTACGATTTCCACGAGACGAACACCGTCATCGTCTACACGAATCCGGGCAACGGACGTCATGCTTCCTATTCCACGGTGGACTTGCAGTTCCTCGGCTTAGACAGCACGAAGGACGTGACCACCTTCGGGCAGAAGATTCTCACGCTTGCCGCTCCTTTTGCGCCGCTGGATGGCGTGAATGACGCGGGCGTGGCGTGCGGCATCTTCATGTCCTATCAGGGCGGAGAGAAGGTCGCCGCGACGAATCAGCAGACCGACAAGCCGGATTTGACCTCGACTACGATGCTCCGTATGATTCTGGACTACGCCGACTCCGTTGAAGAAGCGGTCGAACTGGTGGAAAAGTACGACCTGCACGACTCCGCGAAGACGAGCTTCCATTATATGATTGCGGATTCCACGGGCAAGAGCGCGATTCTGGAATGGGTGTCTGACAGCAGCGACGACGATGCGGACGGCGCGAACCGCCACTTGAACGTCATCTGGAACGACGCTGACCCGCTCTCCGGCGCGACGGACTGGCAGATGATTACCAACTTCATTATCACGCCGGATTACTACACGGCGGACGCGAACAAACCGGGTCTTGACCGCTATGAGCTTCTGCGCGACCGTCTGGCGGAGCTGAACGGCGTCGTGGCGGACGAAGAAGCGGCGATGGGTCTGCTCGATGCGGTCAGCCGCCGCGACTGGGGCAATCCCGGCGATTCCAACTCGCTGACGATTCACTCTGCCGTCTATAACCTCACGGACAAGACGGTGTTGTGGGTTGGCAATGAGCATTACGGTGAAGAAAGCTACACGTTCCGCTTCAGCCTGAATAAATAATACTATTTCCAAATGAGAATGCGCCAAGATGCGCCGCGAATTTTTCGCTCT